>Ga0210057_1000091_pt1 | contig 174438 bp, 186 predicted proteins | sample CryGeyCG2114_010_2_FD_183968 | JGI IMG/M metagenome (GOLD analysis project Ga0210057, IMG submission 183968) | Groundwater microbial communities from aquifer - Crystal Geyser CG10_big_fil_rev_8/21/14_0.10 (SPAdes) (version 2) | ecosystem: Environmental > Aquatic > Deep subsurface > Groundwater...
TAATTCTATATATACAAGGTAAATTTATGTCATTTTACCCTGTAAAAAACATTTTTATAGCATAAACCTCTTAAAAGGCCATAAAAACAAATAAACCATGAGAATCCTGACCTGGAACGTATGGGGTCTGCCCGGCCTTCCTAAGCTCCATAGAAGGCTTCATGACATTTCTAACCACATCAAAAATCTTCTTCCTGATATTGTTGGGTTACAGGAAGTCATTGCCCAAGAGAGTGTAGAAAGTTTTCGTTCTCTGGAAGATTTCACCTATTTTGATGGTAAAGGGGAATATATTGAAACAGAATGGGTGCCTGGTTACCGTAGAGAATATCTGGAAAATTTAGGTTTAGAAAAAGATCTTTTTCCTCATGCTGAACCGGAACAGAAACAAGCTGGTTACCAGCTTTTCCATGAAGCTGTCCCTTATTCAGGATTTTTTAATCTTAGCGGCTTACTTAGCATGGCCAATAGGCATTCTCTCCCCAAAATAAGTAAACTTGAAGCAAAAACCTACGATTGGCAAGGTGACACTTGGAGTTGGCAATATTTTGATAAACTGATAGAGAAGGGATACCATTCCTTGAAACTTTATCATCCAGAGATAGGTAATTTCACTTTCATGAATACCCACCTGGTAAGTCCGGCACCTATTGCCAATTTTAATGATATTTTTCTGCGTGAACAATTCTACCAATTAATGGATAATATAAAAAAAAGAGTGGCAGGAGGAGAAAGTATTGTTTTTAGCGGCGATTTAAATTTCCGTCGTCATACTGTCCCTTACCTTCGTTCCTTGCACCTTGAATCAATCATGGATTTACATTATACTGCCAAAGGATGCAACCTTTATTTCCAGAATATCAGTGATTCTTTTGCTGATCTAGAAACAGGAGCAACCTCTAATTTTTCTAGTTGCATCTCTACAAAAAAAAGACGTGAACGTATGGATAAAAAAGGTTTCCAGATTGAAACTTTTACCCATCCTCAAGAAGGCAAGATCCTCTTGATTTCTACAAGCTTGCTTTCTCATGAAACATTATGCGATTACCGTGACAAGCGTTTCAAAAAACTTCTTCATTACCTAGATCAAAATAAAGACCAAAAAATGATTGTCGTCGGCGAAAACGATTTTGATAAACACACACCCTACTATGAAGAATTAACCGATTGTCTCTACGACTGTACCGCTGAAATTTATCCGGAGGATTTTGAAAAAGAGATCATGTTAGATGAAGAGATGGAAGAATCAAGGGGCTTAGATTACATTTTTACCAGTCAGGATCTACATGGCAAAACAGAGGTTATCCCTAACTCTTCTGTTCCAATTTTTATCAACAACAAATTGGTCATGGGTCATCAATACCCCAGCGATCATGATGGTTTATATGCTGATATAAAGAAAATTTAAATACGGCAAAATTATTCTTCTCCCCATGAACCTGGTAAACGAAGCGGCTTATCTCTATGTTTATTCCAAGAAAGTTAATTCTCTTAGTCATAAGATTCGACGTTATAGCAAGAAGCTGCATAAGCATCGCACCAAGCATGATGAAGCAAAAAATGAGAAAGAACGGCACAAACATCGTGGCCGGCATGAGGACACTGCAAAATACCTGGAAAAATTGATGAAACAGCACAATAAGGTTTTAGAGAAATTACAGCATCATCGGGCTGCTTTTACCCACGCCTTGCATAAAGAACACAAATTAAACTAAGATTTATCTTCATGTTCTTCTACTTTTTCCACTTTTATGATTTGCACTGGACAGACATCTGCTGCTTCCTGATTTAGAGCCTTATCTTCTTCCGAAGTTATCACCAATTCAAAATTTTCTCCCACCGGCTTGGCATCTTTCAGGGAAGCTAATCCGTCCTCATCCATGAACCAGAACTCTGGAGCGATCGCGGCACAAGCTCCGCAGGCGATGCAGTCTTTACGTTCATGAACAACTTTATGTTTTTCCATCAAGTGGGAATAATGACGATAATTTATAAGATTTATGGAGTCACCTTAAATTTCCTAGTAAGGACGAGAATAACTTCAACAACTGAAATAGGCAAAGAAACAACTAAATCAGAAACTAAGCTCCCTATCCTACCAAAAAGCTTAAATAACTAAAATACTTGCTTTGACGGATGCAAAAAAGAGTAGTAATGATTTCGATATTGTCAATTCTCTTACTATTCGTAGTTTCTTGTGGTAGCAAGATACCTTCTGGAGAGAATCCTCTCGACACTTCTGCTGCTTTACGTCAGGTCCAGACTGGAACTTCAGGTGTGGAGATCTCGTTGGTATCTAATTTCCCACCTTCCACTATCTATGACCAGACAGAACTTGTGGCGATTGTTGAAATCCATAACCGTGGCAACTCTGATCTAAGTCCCAGTCAATGTTTCATCGGTGTCAGTGGATTTGATCCTAACATTGTCCATGGCGATTTTGCTTCTGGCGTGAAATCTTGCTCACCTGATATACTGGAAGGAAAAAATATCTACAATCTGGAAGGAAGTTTCGACCAGGTAGAATTTCGCTCTTCCTCTATAAATTTGCCGCGTGGCGTCTTTGAATATAATCCTAAACTTAACTTTGTCAACTGTTATTCCTATCACACAACAGCTAATCCTGAAGTTTGCATCGACCCTTTATTTTACCAGATCGCTTCTGAGCAGAAAGCCTGCACTCCCACTGATGTAAGTTTAGGTGGTGGTCAAGGTGCGCCAGTAGGTGTAAGTTATGTAAATGTTAACATGGTAGGGGATAAAGCTATTTTTGAAATCAATATCCTTAACCAAGGTAACGGTCGGGTGCTGAGCCCTTATTCCAATATCCAGACCTGCGGGCTTAATCTGCAATATGATGATTTTGATCGTGTGAACTATATTGTTGAACTTGGCGGCAGGCCAGGTGATTGCAAGCCCCGGGATGGTTATGTCCGCCTAAACAATGGTAACGGCAAGATTGTCTGCTCTTTCGCTTTACAAGGCGGATCAGCTTACCAGGCTCCTTTGCTGATAGACTTAGATTACAATTACATGAATTCTCTGCAGAAGCAGGTTAAAATAATCAGTACACCGCAGTAGGATAATCGGAACTTCACATTTAGTAAGATTTAAATAGTTCTTTTATTAACTAATATAAATAATCTTAAAGAGGAGATACTGATGAAAAATAAAATTCTTGCACCAATAATTTTACTAACTGCTATCTTATTTTTGGCCGGCTGCGGTTCTGGTACCACCAGCGATACAACTTCTAACAGTGCCTTCTTAGGCGGAACGCAGGGTATTGCTGCCACCTTTGAAGCTTTCGGTGTGCAGGAAGATGGCGTTTATTCTATCTTTGACACGGAAAGTTTTCCCTTAGAGGTTACCTTGGTTAACAAGGGTGAATATTCTATCCAGCCTGGTGATGTTACAGTTAAATTATTGGGTCCATCTCAGCAAGAATTGGAAGGTATCAGTAGCTGGGAATTGAAAAATCAAGAATCTATTGAACCAATCTCTGATTTAGTGCCTAACGGTGGTCAGGAGACTATCAACTTTGCGGATGATGCCAAGTTCAAATCTTCAGTGACTGGCTTCCTGGATCGAGAATGGTTTGCTAATCTAGATTACAAATATCAAACTCAGTTGATCATTCCGGAAGTTTGTCTGAAAGAAGACCCTACTGATGACCGGGTTTGTACTGTTGATGAAAGCAAGACTTTCTTTGTTTCCGGCGCTCCTGTTACTGTAACCAGTGTTGTTGAATCTACAGCAGGTAGAGGCATCATGGCTTTAACTATTTCCCTAAGCAATGTTGCCGGTGGTAAAGTCGCAAAACTTGGCGAAGATTTTGGTGTCGTGGAAAAATTAGGTTACTCCATTGATGATCCCGCTTGGGAATGTAAGAGTAGCGGCAGGGTTGATGAAGCAAGATTGACTAGCGGTACTGCTGACATTATCTGTAAGTTGAAAGATTCTCTGGAGGATGGTGCTCTTTCCACTAAACAGGTAAAACTTACATTAGAATACACCTACCGTGATTTGATCCAAGAAACCCTCAGGATAAAATCCGGAGAATAATTTACTAAATTTTTTTAAATATCTTCTTTTATCTAACTATTATGAAAATCATCGATCAATCATTACTGGACCGCTTTGAAAAATTCTTTCATAACCTTAAACCTGAAGATAACATTGCTTTGTTTCATGATACTGACCCCGATGGCACTACTTCCGGTCGGCTGATTTGTGAAGCAGTAAGACTTCTCGGCTGTAAAATTAGTCTATTAGTAACAGATCATAGCCATACCATCAATGATAAGGTGATTGAACAGCTAAAAAAGCATCAGATCAATAAGCTGATCACTACTGATAAATCAATCGATGAAGATTCTGGACAGATCAAAAAAGTGGAAAAATTTGCGGAGATTTGCGCCTTTGACCATCATGTCATCCAAAGTGATATCTCTTCAGCTAAGACTGTCTTTCTTAAAGCGCAGCTGATCTTTGACACTAAACAACCCAGCAAGTATTGCAGCGCTAAATTGGCCTATGATTTATTGAACAGGATAGTTGATTTATCTTACCTTGATTGGCTCTGTGTTGCGGGTATTATTGGTGATATGGCTTCAGAGATGTGGGAAGAATTTATCACAAAAGTTTTCCGCAAATATGATCTGGAGAAAAAAACAGATCTTTTCGAGACTAAGATAGGCTTGTTAACCCAACTTATTTCTTTCGCTGAAGCGATGGGTGAAGATAAGGAATGTATGCAAACCGTGCTTTCCTCCCACGAGTTAGATGAACTTTTGGTTAAGCTGGAAAAATATCAGAAAGTCAAGGATGATGTTGATTATTACTTTATTAACTTTGAACAACTGGCAGAAAAATATGATCATCTTTATTTTTTAGAGATTAAGTCAAAATATTTTATCAAGACTATCGTGGCCAGCAAAGTAAGTAATGTAAAATTTCCTCATGACACTCTGGTGGTTATCCAAAAAACAAGGAAAGGTTACGCCATCTCCGGCAGGAGAAATGATAGCAAGATTTCCATGAATGAATTATTGAAAAAATCTGTAGATGGCTTGGAAGGCAACGCTGGTGGCCATATTCCAGCTTCTGGAGCTTCTATATCATCAAAAGATTTTCCTAAATTTAAAGATAATCTGTTGAAAATCCATGCTGAACTTTGCGGATCCAATTAACCATTATTGTTTTTATCTCTGCTAACTGCTTTTCATCCCGGAAAGTATGCAGTGCATCTTTTATAATGTGCAGTTCTTTCTTACCGGGTAATTTATCAAATAATATTTGTTGATGTTTTAAAGGAGTTGTTTCATCTTCACTTCCCACAATCATTAAAACTGGCATCGTTAGATTATCAACTTCTTCTAACACGTCATATTTCATCCTATCTTCCATATGCGACCATTTCAATCTCTTGATTACGCCTGGTCTTGAACTGCTTTTCTCGATTTTCCAACCTGTCTCCTGCCATCCTTGCAGAACATCATTTCCTTGATATCTTGCTGAAGTCAAGCTTAACTTACCTGAAACTACGGTAGAGATCGGCGCTAACCCTTTCACTCGTTCCGGATATTCTTCGGCATAAAGGATTGTGGCAATTCCACCTAAACTATGACCACATAACCAAAACGGTTGCTGATACCATTCTTGTTTTCTGGCCCAAACAATGACATCTTCCAGATCATGAAAATAATTCGTAGTTGTAGCGTCTTCATAATTACCATCACTTTCTCCCAAGGTGTTGGTTGTGTCAAATCTTACTACCGTGCAACCTTCTTCCAGAAATGCTTGTGAAAAAATTCTGATGTGATCTTGTTCCTTAAAACCACCTAACCCGTGCATCACAAAAGCTAAGCCTTTAGCATCATTATTAAATTCCACTAAGACAGCAATCTTTAGACCTTGTCTGTTTTTGAGATAGAATTTTTCTGCCCTCATCTTACCTGCTGCCGACCAGACAGACAAAAGCTAGGAAACTTTCCAGCTGCACGTATTCATCGCTGCCCTCGACCATCCTAAATTCCACTTCGCCGCACTTATCAACTAATTCCACTTTTTTCTTGTCATCTAATTGCAGGTTCCATAATTCTTTCTGGATCTGCTTGATCACGTCTAATCCTGACAAACCATAATCCAGCATCAAGCTTAGCAACTTTTTTCTGGAATCAATAAATTTTCCCTGTGCTGCAATGCTTAAGACTTCATTAACTTCTTTTGGTTTAGCCACTGAAGCCATGGAATAGACCAATTCCACATCAATATTTTTCTTGATGACCGCACAACTCTGCATGATGTTCTCTAACCTTCGACAATCACCATTACAAACATCATATAACGCTTCTTTCGCTTCCTGAGAAACAGTTATCTCTTCGTTGGCTGCTACCTTATCAATAACTTCGATTATCTCTTCTTTGCTCAATGGTTTGAACCTGAATACAGCACATCTTGATTGAATTGGATCGATAATCTTAGAAGAATAATTGCAAGATAAGATAAAACGACACGTCCTAGTAAAATTCTCCATCGTCCTTCTCAGCGCTTGTTGGGCATCTCTGGTTAAGGCATCGCTTTCATCCAAGTAAATAAGTTTGAACGGCACATCCCCAATCGCTTTAGTTCTAGCAAAATCTTTGACCTTTACTCTGACAATATCGATACCCCTTTCATCAGAAGCGTTTAATTCCAAAGTATTTTGCCGCCAATTTTCCCCAAATAATTGTTTGGCGATAACTAAAGATAAAGTTGTCTTTCCTACACCCGCTGGACCGCTGAACAAGAGATGGGGCATGTTTCCTGATTTTACTAACGCTGAAATCTTTTCCACAATCTCTTTCTGCCCTTTTATTTCTGCAAAATTTGAAGGCCTGTATTTCTCTGTCCAGATTGTCGAGGTCATATTATCTTCGTTAAAGAAAGTCTTATTTAAGTTTATCTGTACTAAAATGCCCAGGCTAATAAGTTAAGGGCATAGCTCAGCACCTCATTGAATGACCAGCCAAAAACCAGCATGACACCTAAAGTTATCACCAGCATAAATAACGTTACCCTTAAGGCGAAAGATAATATCTTGCCTAAAAAAAGCGCTAATATTACTAACACGATAACCCATAAGATTGTTGTCAGGACCATTTTAAGATTTAAAGACTTGATACTTTTTAAATATTTATGAAAGAGATTGGTTAAATCTTTTTTTCCAAAGTGATCCTATTATCTTCAATATTTTGCTGTTTTAACACTCTCGGCAACATAGTAAAGAGAAAGCCTTCTTTGACTAAAAAACGAGAAAATCTTAAAATCACTTCATCCTGATCACAGCAAGCTGTGGGGTACAGGGAATACAATAAGATTGTATTTCTGTACTAAAAATCAATAGTTTTTGAGTTTTATGTATTGCAGTGATTTTCAAGACAGATTTTTATGTATTAGACTCAGCGAGGAATAAACTCAACATTTCTCTTCGGTTAAATTGTTATACATCTTAATCAAAAAACTTCTTCATAAATATTTTTAGTTCTAAAAAATCAGCGGCATTTCTTATTTTATCTAACATCATTTGATAAGACTCTATTGAAAAATGTTTAGAACAACGAGGGGAGGTATGAAGTGCATATAATTCTGGATGAACTATAAACCCCTCCTTATCGATTGAAACAGCATATTTTGCATCAACTTCTCTTAAACCAATAACTTTAACGGTTCACCAGAAGAAATTCCCCAGTCCTGCCCTGCTAAAGGATGAGAATTTATTACTAAAACCACTTCTAAATCTCCAACTAGCCGAGTTTTTATTTTGCCACTTTCATCAAAAGAGCAACCATTGGTACAAATTGTGATATTGCCTTTTGAAATAGGTCTGCTGGCTAAGATATAAGGTTCTGCTCCAACTTGATATAATGGTTTCATTCTTACAAGGATAAATCTTTACTTTAAAAAACATCCTTGAATTTTTTGAAAACAAATAAAAATCATTTCTTCACATAAACCGTCTGTGTCGGGAAGGGTATACTTATTTTAGCCTTATTCAGAGCATCATAGATTAATTGTGTGGCCTCTAATTTCTTGCCGTAAGCCATGTCCCATTTTTCTACCCAGAATAAAGCTTTGCAGTTCAGAGCAAATGATCCCATCTCCAAAAACTGAACTTCAGGCACTGGTTCTTTTTCGATCTCGTTCATGTTAGCCAAAGCCGCTAGCACAACTTTTTTTACTTTATTGATATCACTACCATATTCTACGCCAAACATCACGTTTACTCTCGCTTTTGGTGTGGGTCTTGTATAATTCTGCACCCTGGAGTTAGCAAGATAGCCATTGGGAACATAGATAATCTCGTTATCCACTGTTGCTAACTTAGTGCTTCTTAAGCCGATATCGTGAATTGTTCCAATCTCTCCAGATTCCAGTTGGATTTTATCTCCAATCTTGAAAGTTTTATCTAATACTAGGGTAACTCCGCCAAAGAGGTTTTTTAATGTATCCTGTAAGGCTAATCCTAAGACTAGACCGCTGATTCCCACTCCTGCAAGATAAGGAGTTATATCAATGCCCCAGATATGTAACAGCCACATAAAACCGATGATGAACAAGATGAATTTTGCTACCTTGTGTATTATCGGCAACAGTACTTCATCTGCTGAACTTTTAGTTTTCTTGGCAAAGTTCAATCCCCATGAACCAACAATAACATCAAAGACTCGCAGCAAGATAAATAGGAAAACCAAGGTCATCGCTGAGGTGATAACTTTATCGATCGGTGAGTTCGCCCAAATAACTTCTATGGCCAGCTTCAACCCATAGACCATAAAAAAGATGAAGAGTGGTTTCTTGGTCTTGTCAAAGATCAAGTCATCAACCTCGGTCTTTGTTTTTTGGGCTATACTTCGCAGGTAATTGTTAAAGATAAACAATAACAAGAACGAAAGTAAGACAAATAAGACTATGATTGCCACGCTCAAGATATAAGGATTCTGCAAAAAATTGCCCAAAGGCAACTTACCTAATAGAGTTAATATTTCTTCTTTCATTTTATTCTTAATTTTTCGTTACTACTTTTAATACTTTTCTTATTGGGGTCTAACTTTTTCTTTTTCTTTTTTTTCTTTTTCTCTAATTTTGCTTCTCCGATTGGTTTTAACTTGATCTCGTTACGAGAAAAATATTTTTTGACTAAAAGTATTTTTATTGAGCTTAAGATGATTGTTCCGGTAATGGCTACTGAAGCTACGCTAGTGATAAAATCATCATGAGGCACGCCGGCTTCTAAAGCAAATTGCGCTACGGCTGCTGCAGCTAAACCTCGGGCAAACATGGAATTTACCAGTCGTTGGTTTGGTTGATCCATGCCTTTTGTCAATAACTTTGAAGCCGTTCTTGACAACATCAGCAGTATTGAAAGGACTATCCCGATTACTAAAGCCCAGGTGTTATTGACATCTATTAACAAGCCGATGTAGACAAAGAAGAATATTTTTAAAAATCTGGAAAGTTGATCATAGAACGTTCTTTCGGTTGGCGTTGTCACAGAAACACCCAATTCTCCTTCCAATGCTCCTTTCCTTTCCTTCCTGCCCCGGGCAGTTATCCCTTGGATGATCGAGGACAATTGTTTGGAATTGTTCAGCATTAAACCAAAGAACAAAGCAGCTAAGGCCCCACTACCTTTCAGGAATTCTGCTACCACATAGATGAAGAACAGGTAAGCTATCGTCATGATATAATTGTGTTCTCTAAAAACATGCAAGATCAGCACAATCCAGAGGATGCCTCCAATCAACCCCACCATACCGGCTACCGCAAACAACTGCACCAGCTGGATGGCCGAAGTCTGTACCCCTATCTGGTTTATCTGAAAAATTTTTATCATCGTCAAGGAAAAAACGATACAAAAAACATCGGTCAGGGCACCTTCCATGGTCAACAGGGAATAGATTTTATCAGAAACTTTCAGTTGTTTAAGTGTAGGTATGACAAAAGCTGAACTCACCCCTCCTAGTAAAAACCCTGTTAACAAAGATATTTTTATGGGCACCCCTTCCTGCCAAAGAAAGAACCCGCTGATGGACATAACAACAGCAACCACCGCTGCTGAAATGAAAAAATTATAGGTTGTCAGCACAAAACTTTTAGAGAACTCTTTGATCAAGGCAGATAACCTGATCTTAAAAGCGCCATCAAACAAGAGGAATACTAACGTGAAGGTCGTAAAGACCGGTGCTACCCCCATGACTTTATCCGGTGTAACATAATTGAAAGCAAAAGGTCCGATCAAGAAACCTAGGATAATCAGGAATAAGATATCTGGTATGCCAAACCTCTTGAAGATAAACTCTGCAAAGAAACCAAAGAACAAAATCAGGCTTGCTGCCAGTAAGATCATCACCACTTCCATGGCATTAACTAATTATTTATATTTTATATAGATATCGGAAAAGACATGATAAAATTAATTCCCAAAGAAAGATTTAAAATAAAATCAGCAAAATAACAAATTATGTTACCCCTTGCTGAAATCGTTAAATATGGCGGAAAAGGCGCTATTCTTAACCACATTCGTGATAACGCTCCCGATATTCCCCTTCCCAGATATTTTGTACAAGGAGCAGGAGAAAGACTTTGGTCTGTTAGGAAAAAAATAAAAGATTTACGCTACCCGTTGATTGTCAGATCTTCTTCTCCGTATGAATATGCTGATTTTGAGGGAATTTTTGAGTCTGTACCTAATGTACGGGATAAAAGTGATTTGAGACGAGCTATAAGATTAGTCCAAGAAAGCGCTCATTCAACAAAAGCAAGATTATATGCGCAACAGCAGGGGTTCACTATTGGCAAGACAATCCACCTGATTATCCAAGAACAATCTCCTTCTCGATATTCTGGCGCAATGTTGCGTCATCCTAACAACCCTGATTTTATTTTTATTAACTATTTTGAAAATACTGAAGGGTTTAGAACTCATCGAACTTCTCGTTTTAACATCAAAACTAGGGATGAAGAAGAAAGCCATTCTTATTATGCCTCTGGAGTTAGCAATAATGATGCTTGTTTTTTATCTGACCAATATGCGAAAATCGAAGAATTGACTGATATTGCCGAAGGTCATTCCCTATATGTTGAATTTGGCTTAGACCCATTCTTCCTTTACCAAGTAAGACCTTTCAAAAAAATTGCGACAGCTGATTTCTCTGTTCCTGAAGCAGATGAATCAATGTTAGAGAGTGATTTAGTTTTTGGTATAACCCCTCCCGAAGGAAAAGTTTATCCGGTTTTAAGAAGTTTCAGTCGTAATAGAGCAGTTAATATCATCCATTCTTTGAAAAACACCATTTTTGGATCTGATGAAAATGAAACAGTTTTTCAATTTGGAGTTCTTGATTATATACTTCAAGACCATCTTTATGAATTTTGCATCTCTGGGATTGGTTTAGAAGGTCTAGATAGATTATCAGAAATACTAAAAGACCACAACCAAATCGTCGATTCCCAATTAAGCAAACATTGTCTCATGACAACTTATGTTGGCAGGGAAAATTATGATATAGATTTATCCGTACCAAACATGAAAGCCTTAGTAACTGGAGGAATGGGTGGTTTTCTGACACATGATGTGATGAGACTGATTAAACAGGCAGATATAACCATATCTGATGACTACCTACTTCATAAAGACTTTTTCCGACAAATAAAATCTGGAGAAAAAGTTAGAATCATCAGCAACGGAAAATCAGGTATAGTAATGAGAGAATAATTAAATAATAACCAACTCAGGCAGCAGGAGGCAGGATGTCCATCTCTTCTACTTCGCCCTGCATATAATTGTAGTTCAACAGATCTTTCTTATATTTCTGAATTCTCATTCTTCTTTTTCTTCGTTATTGCCGCTTGGTACAGCATTCTTGGAAATTATGATTATGTCACCCACAGCTTTTACCAATTGATGGGGCACAATGACACCTTTAGCACTGCCCAAAACTTTGCTGAGGAAAGAATTTTTTGTTGCTTTTATTTTCCAACCGGAAATTTTGTTAGCTGATACGATACTGTCTTCGATGTCTCCGAAGTAATCTCCTGAATCAGTAAAAACCCTTAAGTCATAGGTTTGTGAAACTTTTTTCATCTTTAGCATTAAAACCACCTCACTGCTCGTGGGTTAATTCAAAGCCTGTAAGTTTATATAGTTTTCTGTTATTTAGAGCGAAGATGACATTGAAGATAATCGGTACTTCTCATATTTCTTCACAAAGTATCCAAGAGATTACCAAGTATGTGGTAGAAGAAAAACCGGAGATTATTGCCGTTGAACTGGATGTGCAGAGAGCTGCTGCCTTATTGCAGGAAGAGAAGCGCAAGGTTTCGGCAACGGATGCTTTCCGGATTGGTTTGAAGGGTTATTTCTTTGCTAAGATCGGCCAGTATGTCCAGCAGAAGTTAGGCAAGATGGTAGGTGTAGCACCGGGAGCTGACATGAAGACAGCCTTGGAATTGGCCCGGAAGCATAAGTTAAATGTTGCTTTCATCGACCAACCGATTCAGATTACTTTAAAGAAATTCTCCCAATCCTTATCTTGGAAAGAACGCGGTAGGTTTGTTGCCGACATCTTCAAAGGCTTATTTTTCAAGAAAAAACAGATGAGAGAGCTAGGTCTGGACCAATTTGATCTGGACAAGGTTCCCGAAGAAAAATTATTGCTAAAGATGATGCAGCAGATGAAAAACCGCTACCCGAATGTTTACAGAGTTCTCGTTGATGACCGCAACAACTACATGACTAAGCAACTGGTTAAGTTAATGCGTGCTAACCCAGAAAAGAAGATTCTTGCTGTTGTCGGTGCTGGTCATGAGGAAGGTATCAAGAAACTCTTGTTGAAGGTTGATGTGGTTAGGTGATTAATCTTGAAAATCCAAATGTTTGAACCGAGGTAACAATTTTCTTGCTCCTTGTTTTTTTAGATTATCTCTTTTAACTTGTATGATACAATCATAATAAATATCTAAATTATCTGCTAATTCTCCTTCCATAACTTCCTGCCTATCTTCAGGATGCTCTTCCAAGAATTTTCTCACAGCTTCTTGATTTATCTTTGGTTTAGGAAAATAAGCTTCAAACCTGGCAGGATTTTCTTCGATAGTCTCTTCAACAATTATTCTCCTTAAATCAGCTCTTTCTGATAAAATTGCTCTGACATTATATTCTATTTTTGCATCTTTCTTTTCCCTTCTTCTAATTCTCCAACCTTTAGATTGTTGTTCTGCGATTTTTTCCAAATCACTAGACTTTCTCTCCTTGTTCTTCTCAGCATAATATTTTGTTAGACTATATCCTTCAACCAATAAAGGAAGACTCATTCTTAGGGGATAAAACAATGGATGGATACTATCAAAAATTAAATAACCAGTCAGTTGATTTGTTAAGGTGTTAAAGGTTTCAAGTTTTGTAAAATCATCTTTTCCATTCAAGGTGCCTCTTAATTTTTTTGAGCCTAATGTTATTGCCCCTGGTAATATTAAACCTAATAATGAACCTAACCAGTTAGGGATTTTGTTATTGATGGGGAATGTTTCACAAGGTTCCTCAATATTCTCAGGGAACTTCAGCCCAGCATATAATCTATCTCTTTTGAAGCTATGTTCTAAACTTCTTTGATCACCAATCTTCCAATCTATGTTGATTCTCCCGTCATCATCAGGAGAGATATAAACAATTGTCCCGATCCCATGACTCCAAAATTCCCCTTTTACTGCTACTGAATTTTTCCAAGTGTTAAGACATTCTACATAATAAGTTAAAGGATACAAACTAAAATATCTTACTCCTTTTAAAAAATTGTAAAATTCAATGTGTTCATCAAAATGTTTTTTGTCAGAATCGGAATATAGTTCATCTAACCTTTCTCTTAGGTTTGTTTCTAATTTGACAACATCATCGCTACTTATTGTATCATCCAAGGTTAGACCAAAATAAAGAGACCTAAAATCACTAAAATTATTCTCCGGATGGTCATAATCAATTTCAACTGATTCCTTAACTACATAATTATCACTTCCAGAATCGGCATTCGCAGAACCAAGGCTACTCAAATAAACTATCCCCGCTAAGGTTCCTATCATTAGTTTGTGGACTAATCCCATAATAATTCAGAGTTTAGGTTCATTTTATAAAATGATATTAGAAATAATTTTTACAAATAGCAATATTTAAATAAAATAATGAAATATATACCCAAAAAATGAAATTAGACAAGGTTGATCTCAATATCCTTTACAACCTAGATTATGATGCTAGGATTCCCTTATCACAATTAGCCAAGAAAGTGAAGTTATCCAAACAAAATCTTAACTATCGCTTGAACAAATTAAAGAAAAGCAACATCATCCTTAGTTTTGTCAGCGTTATTGACATCCATAAACTGGGTTATTTAACCTACAGAACTTATTTTCGTTTCAAAGATGTGGATGAACAAAAAGAGAAAGAGTTGATCAAATACTTCCGGGAACACGAGAATGTTCTTTGGTTTGTTAGCTCGGAAGGGATCTGGGATCTGGAAGTGGTCATTACCGCCAGAAATTTCATCCATTTCAATAACCTGCTGAAAAAAATCAAGGAAGATTATGGCACACATTTCAGCAAATATGAAGTTTCTTCCTCCATCTTCAACTATCATTTCAAGCGCGATTATTTGGTCAATAAAAGAAGAGATGATTTTATTCCAAAATATTATGGTTTTGAACCGGAATATAATCATCTCGATGATTTGGATGTGAACATCATTGTAGCTCTATCTAAAAATTGCCGGCAAAGTAACCAGAAATTAGGAAATAAATTAGGAGTTAGTTATAACACAATTAAAAAAAGGATCCAAAACTTAGAAGAAAAAAAGGTCATTCAAAGCCATCGGACTCATCTTAACATCCAAGCGTTAGGCCGAGAATATTACAAGGCATACTTCTCTCTTAACAACCCTTCCAAAGAACAGGAAAAAAGATTATACTCCTATGCCAGCCAGTTTAATTCTGTTGTCTACCTTGTTGAAGTTCTAGGCCAATGGCAGTTTGAGATTGAAGCGGAAGTTGGCAAGCAAAAAGAGTTTATGGAGATTCTCAAAAAAATCAGGAACGAATTTCCCGATTTGATTCTTGATTACAATTTCTTGCTGGTAACTAAGGAACATAAGTTGAATTATCTCCCTATGGGTAAAAATATTCTAGACAGCCCCTTCTTGAGGAAATGAAACTCAACAAACCTTTATATAATTGTAGACTTATCTCACCAACCTGATGTCCCTCAACAAATATCTTAAAGTTCTGCTTTATGGCGGCAACATCTGGTATTTTGGAGAAGGCATGCTGGGTCCAATTTTTGCTATCTTCGCTGAGCGTATTGGCGGCAATGTTCTTGACATCACCTGGGCTTGGGCCATTTACTTGATCATTGCCGGTCTTTTATACGTGGTCATCGGCAAGATAACTGATGCTCATAATAACAAGGAAATTGTCATGGTTAGCGGTTATGCTCTTAATGCCCTGTTTACTTTTGGTTATTTGTTAGTTTCTGCTCCTTGGCACCTCTTTATCGTGCAGGCTGGTTTAGGTATTGCTGCCGCCATGGCCACCCCTACCTGGGAAGCCCTTTACGCTAAGCATGAGGACAAGAAACATGATGGTTTCCAATGGGGACTGGTTGGTGGTGCCGCTAACATCAGCACTGGTTTAGCCATCATCGCTGGGGGTTACATCATCAGTTATTCTTCTTTCACTACATTATTTATTACCATGGGTTCCATTCAGGTGGTAGCCACCATTTACCAGGCTAGAATTCTCAATAAGAATTATGCTAAATCTTCCTAAACCTTTATAAAAAACATTGCAAAATTAACTTCTGATAGTAGTGGCAGGGAGCTGAGGGCAAAGTTTTGCTCAGGAAAGTCCGCCCACCATAAAAAGGCTACTCCTCGGAGATGGAGAAATCCATGTCTGCGCTGAAAAATTGTCTGACAATTTATGGCGCACAAGGATCGTAAGATTTTTGCTGGCTCAGAAACGACACGTCTTCCGGAATGGAATGATTTTGGCGAAGTCTGTTGCGAAACAGGTGAGTTAACCCGATGACGTCTCCGGAAGGAACGATGAAACGGCGAACACTAGCCGGTGCAAGTCATTTGACGCTTAGTAGAATGCTCCACGGTCTGTTCGCTTGCGAAGACCGACAGAAGGCGGCTTATGTCACTCTATCACTTTTTAACAGTATTAAGATGATAGAAACCATTATGCCTAATGAACTGGAGATTTGTACCCATTTATTAAATACTTCCATACATTCTTACAGGGTAGAATATCTTTCAACTAGGCTTCTGGTAGATGACCATGATGATCCAGACCGGCCACACGACATTTTTGGACCAGGAAATAAATTTACTTGGGATTGTATTAAAGGCTTATCTTTAGCATATAGAGACAGAAAAAAATATGGAAGACAAATAATCAAAGCAGTACATTTTCATCGTCAACAATATCATCACCAGCAATGGAATAAAGATTGTTCACAGGCAACTGATTCTGCTCGGAAACTGGGAGCTATCGATACTGTTTGTTCTAGATTAGAATCGGCAAGAGAATACCAACAGACGGTCAAGACAGTTTCGGAATTAAGAGAGTTAGAATTCTATGGAAGTAATAATCAATTAGAAATGATTAGTTGGGTTATTAGTGAATTGGAAAGGATAAAAATGCCAGATCTTTCAGGTGTAGTTAAGTTCTCAGACATCCCTAAAACAGGTGTCCCTGCGCAAACTCACGATACTATAATGGAAAGAGTTTACCAGACATTCCAAGAATTAAGAACAGATCAAGGCTACAAGTTTGCAAATCTTTAGAAAACCTTATAAAACAAAAAAGAAAACAAGCAAGCATGGCAAACGACAAGATTAGGATGCCTTCCGGGCAAGGCGGATTGACCAGATATTTTGACGAATATTCTTCTAAGATAGAGATGTCACCAGCTGCCGTCATCGTTTTGGCTGTCGTGATTATGGTCCTAGTTATCGTCTTACATTTCGTAGGCGACAAGCTTATTGGATAAAAAAATGTTACCAGGCATGAACCCACGGAAGATGCAGCAGATGATGAAACAGCTGGGAATCCAGCAAGTTGATATCCCTGCTACTGAAGTTATCATCAGGACAGAAGACAAAGAGATCATCATCACCAATCCTTCTGTGGCTAGAGTCAACATGATGGGTCAAGAAAATTTCCAGATCTCCGGCGATATAGAGGAACGTGAGCTTTCCTCTATACCAGAAATCTCCGAAGATGATGTCAAAACTGTTATGGAACAAGCTAATGTTGATGAAGAGACAGCAAAGAAAGCTCTTGAAGAGGCTAAAGGCGATCTGGCTGAAGCCATCATAAACCTCTCTCAGGATGAATAATTTTCAGGAAGCTTTAGAACAGTACGCTGCTGCTCACCACATTCTCTATAAGACTTATCCTGCTGTTGATGACGAGAAACTTCTTCTAGGGGTAATCAATAATCTTCTAAAGTCTGTCGAATATGCCATGGTTGAAGTTCTGGAGAAAAACAATCATCTTCCCCCAAAATCTTTTGAAGCTAAATTCAACCTTTTCCGCAATTATATCCCGCAAAATTTTGTTAATCTCATCAATGATCTGCAGGAGATCAAAAAATTCCAGAAGAACAGCCCTGTCGATTTTAGAAGACAAGGAAAATTTGTCATGTGTGGCGAAAATTACAACTTGAAATATCTCCAAGCTAAAGATGTACAACATTATCTGGAGCAAGTAAAAGACCTTCTTGACCACTCATTAGGCATAAAAAATAGAAAAGCATAAAAAGAAAGACTTCTCTTGCTAATTCCCTTAGGGACTATGGACGAATATCTTTTAGAAGCGCGTGAAGAACTTAAACGACTAGAGCACATAATTTACGTTAGTTTGAAATACACCAGAACCGTCGATGTTATCATCAATGCTCTGAAACGGATTGTTGAAACCTATAACTTTATCATCGAAGCTTATCTTAACCGTGCTCTGGAGCAAGGCTTGGTTGATTCTATCCCTAAAAGTCCCGCCTTAAGAGCTACCCGGTTAGACAATCTTTATCCCGAAGATCAATATCTTACTAAATATCTCCAATTCTACAAATTTTTGAAGAATGTCCTTAACACTCCGCACGATAAGATCCGTGAATACAGAAGACACGTGGCCTTGATCATCGAGCAAAACAATCAAACAATTTCTATCAATATTGACAACCTGATGAATGCCCAAAAATATATCCATAAATTCTTCACTTACGCCTGGCATGAGATTGTCGGCTTGCCTGATGAAGACGATGATTAGGGTTCCTAACCAACATTATTGATCCCTCTGTTTATTTCTTTTGTTGCCATTTGTAAGAGATACTTTTTATAAATATTACTCCAAAAATATTCCAACTTTCTTCAAATCTGCTTAATAGCTTCCACGACCAGCAACGCCCTTTTCGCTTCCTTAACATCATGCACCCTAATTATTGCAGCGCCGTTCAGCACAGCTATTGTATCAGCTGCTATCGTCGCTTCCACTCTTTCATTAACTTCCAGACCGGTTATTTTACCGAGGAAAGATTTCCGTGATAAGCCGATTAATACAGGATAACCTAATTCAGTAAATTCCTTTAAATTCTTAATAATCCTCAAATTGTCTTCTACACTCTTCCCAAAACCGATTCCCGGATCGAGGATTATCTCTTTAACACCTGCCTTCTTAGCCTTCTCTGCTTGCCTCAGCAGATATTCTTTAATCTCCTGCACCACATCTTCATAATGTGGATTTTCCTGCATGACTTTCGGCATCCCCTGCATATGCATGATAATCACCTTACAATTAAATTCAGCCGCAACTTTAAGCATCTCAGCATCCCTTAATCCCGTAACATCATTAAGATAGCTAACCCCTAACTTCAAGCATTCTCTCGCCACTGCCGGTTTCATCGTGTCTATCGATAAGGGAACTTTAACTTCCACCTTCAACCTTTTCACGACTGGTAAAACCCGAGTTAATTCTTCTTCTACAGAAACCGCTTCCGAACCTGGTCGGGTCGATTCACCGCCGATATCGATGACATCTGCTCCTTCTGCGATCATCTCTTTAGCCCGTGCTACAGCTTTCTCGACTGTATCATAACTACCCCCATCGGAGAAAGAATCAGGTGTTACGTTCAATATCCCCATAATCAGTGTCATGATGACCTTTTTTGCATAATATTATTTATGTCTTTTCAAAAAGTATTTATATACTACTTACCTTTAATTATCACATATGACAAAGTTTATCGCTTTTGTCTCTGGAAAAGGAGGTGTTGGTAAGACTACTTCTACGTTGAACGTCGGTCAAGCCTTGAGCGATCTGGGAAAAAAGGTTATCTTATTGGATGCTAACTTGGTTACGCCTAATCTGGCTTTACATCTCGGCATGATCAATCCGGAAGGCACGGTCAACAAGTTTCTCCGCAAAGAGAAAAGTTTCCATGAAGTCCTCTATAAACATGACTGTGGCTTCTCCCTGATTCCTTCCTCTCCTTCTTTAGATGAATTTCTTAACACCAAGCCGGAAAAATTAAGCAAAATCTTTGGCCATCTGGAAGATACAGCTGACTTTGTCTTAGTCGATGCCCCCAGTGGGCTGGGGCATGTCTTCAATGAAGTTCTGAAGAATACAGATGAAATTATCGCTGTTGTCAACCCCAACTTAAGTTCCGTCATGGACGCCTTGAAGACAATCAAGATGGCAGAAGCCAATAACAAAATTGTTGCCGGCTTGATCATGAACATGAGCAACAAAGGTCGTCACGAATTGAAGCAGCAAGAAGTTGCAGATATCCTTAATTATCCTATTCTCGCTAATATTCGCCAAGACAATAAAGCTCGTAAGTCCCTACACCAGAACCTGCCGTTAGCTTATCTTTATCCTCGTTCCCGTACTGCCAAGGAATTCCAGAAAGTAGCCAGTTATCTGAGCTTGGAGGAAACTGCATGAGAACTTCCCAAAAAAATAAATTGCTGGAGAAAGGTTGGCTGGAAGAAGAAATAAGATCGGCGGAAAAATCTTTAGATCAATTTAACCGCAGCGAAGTACAGTTTTCCCGCATGGTATTCTGGAGTGCTCTGATCTTGGTTATCTTTACAAATCTGGCTTTATCTTTGATTCTTGTACCTTACTTGATTGTGCTGACCAATGGCTTGCTCTATTTGATCATTGTTTTATTGGCTGGTTCCATCGGGTTCTTATACAATTTATTGATCAATGACATCGCCCATATAGAGAAAAAACATCATCTCATCGCTGGAATAATTTTACCGCTGCTAGCGATTTCAAATTTCCTGATTACCGTATTTATCGCTAACAACATCATTCAGGAACTGCAAGTGAAAAATCCTGTCCATAACGCTTGGTTAGTTGGTTTAGTTTTTGGTCTTGCTTTCATCCTACCTTATCTTGGTAATCGGATCAAGTTTATGGTCAAAGAACGAAAAGTAGTTTATTTGGCAAAAGAAGCTTAGTCTTCTTGGGATTTAAATTTCTTAAAATATGGTTCTAGTAACTTGCGGGTCCTAAAAAGGCCAGACATTACTGTTCCTACGGGAATCTCTAATTCTTCTGCTATCTTCTTATAAGTCAAACCTTGAAATTCAGCCAGGTGATATATTTTCCGCCAACGAGGATTCTGCACGACGACATCAAAAATATGCCTCGCTTCTTCTAATACCTCATGTTTAGCGGTTCTACTTTCGGCATCATCTTCTGCGGCGTCATAAAGAGCAGTTATTTCATCAAGCGAACTATGAAGATAGGGCTTATTCTTTATACTCTTATAATGATCAATAAACGTATTCAATGCTATCCTATACAGCCAACTCGGAAATTTACCTGGTTTAAAGCGATGCAAATTTTTTGTAACGCTTTCAAAAGTATCTTGTGTTAAATCGGCTGCCTTATCTGCATCCTTTGTCTTAGAATGTAAGAACCTATAGATTTTCGACCAGTACTCCCCATACAACTTTTCCAGCCCGTATTCTACACCTCTGACGACTACTTTTGCTACTTTATCGCTTTCCAATACTACATGATCCAAATCCATTATTCTAACTCCGTTATCCTAAAAAAATAGCTTATTTTAAAAACCTTAACTGCCAAAACCGATCAACGTCACGCCAACTATTATTCCTGCTAAAGCTAACCATTTCCATTTGTTCATCTTCTCGCCCAAAAACTTGACTGAAAATAAAGAGACCCAGATGTAGGAAGTTGAAGCGAGGGGATAAAGGATGCTTAATTCATCCATGCGTAAGGCGAAGAGATAGATGATCGTAGAGAAACTATACAAGGTGCAGCCCAGCCAGAATTTTTCACTCCGCCAGATATCAAGTAATCTGAATTTCTGCGTAGCCTTTTTTAGCAGTATTGTCGCTACAGCGCCGATAAAAGTTCCGCTGAGCACCAAGACTAAAGGTAGGAATTTAACCATCTGTCTTAACACCTCTTGTTCCAGCCCAACCGAGAAGACTTACCGACAATAAAATTACCCCAACACCTAACCATTTCAGGCCGTTCATGGAATCGGTGGGAAAAAGATAAGGAGAGATTAATCCCACCCAGACATAACTGGTAGCGATGATGGGATAGACAATTGAGACCTCACCATACTGAAAAGATTTCAACAATAAAAAAGCGCCAACTAAATAAGAAACTATCCCTAAAATCAAAAATATATTAATAAAAGAGAAGATGCTGCTGATTACCAAATCAGTTACACCTTTTTTCAAGAGTATCTGTCCTAAGGAAGTGAAGATTGTGCAAAGCAAGACAAGGTAGAGGGCCTCTTTTTTCATCCTTATTCTTTCCTGATTCCTTCCTTATTCCTTAAGTAAAAATTCAATCACTACCGCAAAGGCTGGCCTAGCGATCAAGACGCCGATAGATATTCCCGCAATAGTTGTTAGAGCGAATCCTTTGAGCAATCCTGCGCCAGCCCATAATAGAGGAATCATGCCGGCTAAGGTGGTAAGGTAAGCGCCCATGACGATGAACATGGCATTCTTGATTCTTTTCTTCCAATCAGTGATCGCTTCACCGTTGATTGTTTCATCCGTAATCACGATCAGATCATCAACTCCCGTACCTACTGCGACAATTATACCCGCGATGGCCGCTAGGTCAAGATTCCAGCCGACCAGGGCAGCAAAGCCTAAGACGATCGCTACTTCTGAAAGCATCGCCAGAAGCATCGGCACGACAATTTTAAGTGTCCTGTACCTCAGGAAAATTACCACTATTACTGCTAATAAAGCTAGTAATCCTACGATTAAGACGTTATTCAAGAATTGTTTTCCCAGAGATGGAGAGACCGTATCAAGTTTGACAATCTCTAATTTTACAGGCAGGCTGCCGGTAACGATGACTGTCTGCAATCTTTTCATGCTGGTTAAAGTATCATCCATCGCTTCCTGCTGGGTTATTCCTGAACCGCTGCCGGAAATCTGGATATTCGTAGTTGCTCTGCCCTTAAGGTCAGCGCCGATTTTCAGTGAGTCCACTTCCTGATCATCTAGATATAATGTTAGATCCTTACTGAGATAACTGCCCCCATTCTCTGAGATGACCTCTAAATCTCTGGTCAAGGCAGCTTGCCTTTCTGCTGCTTCTGGTGATAAAGTTATGGAGAAGAAAAAAGTGCAGGATTGTCCATCAGCAATCGCTGTGCAACCACGCTGCGGATCGATGCCGGAACATTCAGCGCTTCTACAAACATAAGTGATATCTTTTTTGCCGCCATAAAACACGGTTTCATTGCCGATCTTTGCTTCAAACTTTCCCTGCCTGCTGAGCAGGTCCCTTACTTCTTCTTCCGTCACTGAAGCAATTTCCACAACGATGAAATCTTCACCGCTTAGATCTTTAGCAGATCTTACGACAACATCGCTTAAACCAAAAACATTCAATCTTTCCTTGAGATTATCGATGGTTAGCTGCAGTTCGTCCTGCGTTGCCGGGTCCACTGGTTTAAGCAAGACTCTAATCCCTCCTTCCAGATCTAGGCCTTTACGGAGATTGGAGGTTGGTGCATCAGCAACCTTGAACCCAAGATCCACGGTTCCTGTTTCATCCCCTTTGGTCAATAAGGTGTAAGTGCCGTCATTGGTTTCAATTCTTACCGTTCTGTTGACACTTAAGCCGTTTACAATATTATAATATTCATCAGCATTGCTGACCATAACTCCATCGACAGCGATAATCTTTTCTTTAGATAACGGTGTTAATTTCGCGCTGGGATTGGCTATCCCTGCTAGAGAAGCGGAAGAATCTTTCTGGACACTTTTGATGGTAACTCCTTCATTGCCAAAAAACTGCGGCTGGATCGCCACCAAGGAAAATAACAGGAACGTTAACAGCAGAATAATTCTCCAGTTCAAGAATAATTTTTTCCAATTCATTTTTTATGCTTCTCCTTCCGCTCCAAATAAAATCTTATCAACCCCACATTCTGGATCCAGGTCATAACTAAATCCACCAGCAATCCGATAAATAATACAATCATGATTTGTTTTACTACCTCGCTTTCCACAAAAAACAGGGCAACCCCCACTGCGGAAATAGTTGTTCCACTCATCGTTAATCCTGTTTTCATCGCTCCATAGATCCTTTCCATCACTGAACCTTCTTTTCTTTTCAGCACTCTGGTACTCAGCAGGATGTCTGTATCGACAGAATACCCAATCAGCATCAGGAAAGCCGCAATACCAGCCGTGCTCAATCTTATTCCTGTCAGGTTAAAAATTGCTAAGGTCACGACGATATCGGAGAAAGCTGCTAGAATCACTGCCATGCTAGGCGCGATGCTTCTGAAATAAAAGAAAACAACCACTCCCATCAATAAGAAAGCGATGATTAAGGCGGTAAAGGTTTGCTTAAAAAAACTTTCTCCTAGGGAAGAACCGATAATTTCTATGCCAAAATTATTTTTATCTAATCCCGTTTCTTCCACGATAAAATTGACCAGTCCGTCAATCTCTGCCTGCTCCTGGAAAGCCGATTCGATGGTTACACCTAAATCATTTCCCACAGAATTTAATGTTCGTAAGGAAACTTGCGCCAACGGAAATTCTTGATTAAGGTCAAGCAGCAACTGATCATTGCTCAACGCAAAAGTTTCGGTGATAGTGATGGCCGAACCGCCCTTCAGGCTGATACCTCGGTTAAGGAAATCGCCAGTATTGGCATATTGCACCCCAATCTGGATAAAAGCCAAAGCCAAAATTAGGAAAGGAATTATTGTTAAGGCCTTGTATTTATGTTCATAAACTTTCTTTAGCTTATCAAACTTCATTATCATACACCTTTTTCAGTCTTCTTATTTAAATATTGTGCTGTTGGCCTTCGCCGTTTATCTCTAAACTAATTAACCGATCCCTTATCACCTAAAGTAGCCTTTAAGAAACCCAAATATAAAGGATGCGGCTTAAGAGGATTAGAGATATATTCGGGATGAAACTGCACACCGACAAAGAATTCCTTATCCGGTAGTTCCAGGATCTGCATGATCTCTCTTCCTGGCGCTTTCCCAGAAAATACCAAACCTCGTTCCGTGAATTTGCTGATATAATCAGGGTTGCATTCCCAGCGGTGCCGGAACCTTTCTCTTACCATCAACGAGCCATATAAGTGAGCCGCCTTAGTTCCTTCCTTAATCTCTACATCATGGCCGCCTAATCTCATGTTACCACCTAAAGAATCAATGTTTTTCTGTTCCGGCAATATATCGATCACTGGATGCACTGCTTCCTTCTCAATTTCAGTACTGTTAGCTCCTGCTAAACCACAGACATTCCTTGCAAATTCAATGATTGCCATCTGGAAACCATAGCATAAACCGAGGTAAGGAACATTATTTTCCCGAGCGTACTTGATGCAATTTATTTTTCCTTCTGCACCTCTGGAACCAAATGCTCCTGGTACGATAATACCTTTAACTCCTTGTAATTCTTCAACGGCCATCTCTGGCGAAAGATCGGTCGTATCGATCCATTTCAGTTTTACTTTCTTCCCTAACCGCGTTCCGGCATGTTCTAGGGCTTTGATGATGGAAGCGTAAGAATCACGCAAAGAAGTGTATTTCCCTGTGATGCCGATTACCACTTCATCATTAAGGTTTCTTATTGAAGTTACATAATCATGCCATTCTTTCCAGCCTTCCAGATCTTCTTGCACTCTTCCCTGCAAACCTAACAAAGTTATGGTATGCGTATCCAGTCCTGATTTTTTCAGCAAGTCTGGGATTAAATAGATGCTTTCCACATCATGCACGCTTACCACTCTCTGCACAGGAACATTAGAAGCGACACTTATTTTTTGTCTTATTTTAATCGTGACTTCTTCATCGCAACGGCAGGCGATGATATCAGGTTGGATGCCTGAAGTCATTAAAGCTCTCAACCCTAATTGTGCGGCTTTGCTTTTTTGCTCTCCGAGAAAACCTGGATTCAAGACATAAGTTAAGGCAATCATCGCTACATTCTCTCGACCTTCTTCATAAAGAAGTTCACGCATCGCTTCGATGTAATGGCTATTTTCCAGATCTCCCACGGTTCCTCCAATCTCCACAAAAACTACATCGGCTTGGTTTTCCTGCGCCAATTGACGTAACCTGTATTTGACTTCTCCGGTAACATGCGGCACGAATTGTACATCTCTCCCCAGATATTCTCCTTTCCTTTCTCTTTCTAAGATTGAACTGAAAATTTGCCCATTTGTTGTAAAATTGTTTTTATTTAACTTGATTCCTAAGAACCGTTCATAAGTGCCTAAATCCATATCGGTTTCTGTGCCGTCATCCAGGACAAAAACTTCTCCATGCCTGAAAGGGTTAAGCGTCCCTGAATCGACATTGATGTAACCTTCTAATTTTATCTGCGTTACTTTCAATCCTTTGAGTTGCAATAATTTTGCTAATGATGAAGCGAAAATTCCTTTGCCTAATCCTGACATCACTGTGCCATAGATGATGACAAATTTAGTCTTGCCGACTTGATATCCTTGCGGTAACGGTGAGTAGAATTCATTTTCTTCTGTCTTTTTTGAAACACTGGTCAGAATTTCATTATCCATTGTTATAAGCCCCCTTTGCTTTCCGCAACGTCTTGTCCCTTTAAGTAATTTTCTCTACAAGAGTATACGCCTAAAATATCTGCCTAAAGTCAACGTTTGAACTAGAAGATTAGAAGATTTCACTAATAAAAAACTTTATATAGTTATAAGCAAACACCTCAACCATAGATTTATTTATAAAACAGGTGAAAATAGGTGGAATTTATCCAGTTAAAAGATGTTACTAAGGTGTATGCTCAGAAAGAAGTCCTTAAGGATGTTAACATCACGATCAACGAAGGGGATATTTTCTGTATCATCGGCAAATCCGGCAGCGGTAAGACCACTTTGCTGAACCTCATTTCCGGGCTGATTGCTCCTACCAAAGGAGAAGCCGTCTATTTTTCTCGAGTTGATCAGCATGAAAAAAATCTGCATAAGAATATTCATCACATCAAGAAACATATTGGTTTTACACCCCAAAACACTTCTTTTTATGATAAGCTTACAGTCAAGGAGAACCTCCTGCATTTCGGCAAGATGTATGGTATCAAAAAAGCAACCTTGATCAATAATGCCAAGAGTCTTTTGCAGTTCATGCAGCTTCTTGAACACCGTGATAAATTAGCTTCCCACCTTTCCGGCGGGATGAGGAAAAGACTAGATATTGCTTGTAGTTTGGTACATAAGCCTAAAATCCTTTTGCTGGACGAACCAACTTCTGATCTCGATCCAGTCCTGCAAAAAGAAATACTTACCATGCTTCGAGAAGTTAACAAGCAAGGCGTAACGATTGTCTTCGCTACTAACCAGCTGGAAACCGCGGAAGAGATCTGCAGCAAATTAGCAGTCATCCATGACGGTAAAGTTTATTCTCAAGGGACATTGGATGAAATTAGGAATCCCTACATTGACGAATATTTCACCATCCGTGTGCAACGTGGTGAGGAAAAGGCTACGATCTTAAATTACCTGCGGCAGCTGCCGATTAACAAGGTTATCGATGAGGGGCAGGAAATCAAGGTTTATCCTGATGATATTGCCGTAACCTTGCAGGGATTATTGCATATCATCAAGTCAGAAAATCTTAACTTGCACAACCTTGATATCCGCAAACCTTTCTTGCGGGAAGTTTTTGAGAAGATTGTCAAATCAAATAATAAGGAATAAAAAATATTAGAAATAAAAATAATAAAGATAAAAAATAATAAAAACAAAAAAGGGGCAAGATGAAATCATTGTGGTTATTGACAGTAAAGAACCTGAAAGTACTGCTTAGAGATAAAGGCTCAGCCTTGATTGTTATTTTTGCTCCTCTCTTGATTATCCTCATCCTTGGTCTTTCTTACAACAATTCAGGGTTATACAATATTAAAGTTGGTGTTGTTGCTCCAGCACAGAGTCCAGATGTAGAGTCATTCATTTCTTTGCTGCAGGAGCAAAAATTTACTTTAAAAAATTATGATGGCAAGGTTGATAACTGTTTACAAGATGTCAGGACCGGACTGGTACATGCCTGTATTGATCTGCCGGAAAGTCTGCAGGTTGAATCTAACAATCCTAAAGAAGTGGTCTTCTATGTTGATCCTACCCGGATAAATCTCGTCTGGATGATCCAGGAGACAGTCAGTTCTAAATTTGATCTGAAAGCCAAAGAGATTTCTCAAGGCTTAACTGATCAGGTTCTTGGTACGCTTTCAACTGTAAAGACTGATCTACAGCAACGGGGGCAGGAAGTTTCCGGTATTCAGGCTTCCACTTCTTCAGCTTCATCGTTAGCTTCTTCCGCCAAGAATGATCTTAGTAATATTGATGTAAACGTCGAGGAGATCCCTGTCGATCCGGCTCTGGCTCAAAACTTGGAAACCATGGTTACTGCAGCTTTAGATAAAGTTAACCAAGCGCAGGATGAATTAGCAGCGCTTAACCTTTCCAGTGATCAGGAAAGCCAGCTGGCTGGTCCATTAAAATCCGCCCATAATAGTCTGGAATCCACGCTTCCTTTGGTCAGCGGCAATTCTACTGGCAGCATCGGTTATGCTTTTTTCCTTCTGCAGAAAAATGTGCAAAAAAGTAAAGAAAAGCTGGATGCTGTCAAAAACACCCTAGCCGCTTCCAGCTCCAACCTTGATTCAACTCAGGCTACTTTGCAGCAGACTTTGGATTCTCTTACTGCCTTGCAGAACGCTATCAACCAGATGGGTTCCATTATTGATCAACTGAAAGTTACCGATTCCAATACGATTGCACAACCGTTAACTACTAAAATTGAGACGGTGCGTGAGGAAGGAACTTACCTGAATTATCTTTTTCCTACCTTGTTGATTATTGTCATCATGTTTAGTTCCCTGCTTTTAGGAACAACTTTAGTGATGATGGAAAAAAATTCTTCAGCTTACATCAGAAATTTTTTCATCCCTGTAAGAAAAGCTACCTTCATTGCGGCTACTTACTTCACCAGCCTTTTTCTTAATATTGTGCAGATCATCATTATTTTGGGAATCTCTTTAATCTTCCTTAAGGATAGCTTACCAATCTTCCCTTCCGTCGCCTTAATCTTGTTCGTGACTGCTTCTGTTTTCACTTTCTTGGGGATGGCTTTGGGTTATCTGTTCAGTTCCGAAGATACTGGTGTCTTGGCTTCTATTTCTTTAGGCAGCTTGTTATTGTTTACTTCTGGCGTAATCATCCCTCTGGAAGCAGTGGCGCCGGCCTTGCGTAATGTCATCAATTTTAGTCCGTTCGTCATCGCCGAAAGCATAATTAGGGAACTTTTCTTGTTCAATTCAGCACTTTCTGATGTTTACATCAATTTCTTGGTCTTGCTCAGTTACGCCCTTGTTTTATTCTTGCTGGTGTTGATCATCGAAGTGATCCTGCATAAACACCTTATCAAAAGAGCGATGCAGCAGCATCATCTGAAAAAACAAGGAAAAAAAATGGTCAAGAAATGATGAAACTAATAGTTATTTCTGGTTCGCCCGGTACAGGAAAATCTACCTTAGCTCAGGCTCTAGTCAAGACATTTGGATTTAAGCGGCTTGATCTTCATGATCATTATAAGACTATTTCTACCGGTTACGACAGAACCAAACAGGCTTATAATATTGATTTAAAAAAATTTGCTGCTCTGGTTAAAAAAGAATTGCGTTCTAATGACAGAACACTGGTTATCGATTCTCATGTTACCCATCTACTTCCTAAAACCTTGGTGGACCTTTGCATCATCCTTACTTGTTCTAATCTCAAAAAATTAGAAAAAAGACTTCAGGAAAGAAAGTACAGCAAAAGAAAAATCCGAGAAAATCTGGATGCTGAAATTTTCCAGATCTGTTTAACTGAAGCACAGGAGCGAGGACACCAGATCTTGCTGCTTGATAGCAGTAAGCTCAGTAAGAAAGATCTTGTCGCTCAGGTTATGGTTAAGGTTAGTTAGGGCTCTGTAGAAAAAGTCCGTCTGAGTCTAGTTTGTCAATGTTTGGCATCGTCAAACTTGACTCATAAAAACAAACTACAATTTGTTTTTAGAGCTAAAATGGAATCTTTGTTCCATTTTATGCTCGACCAGACGTAACTTACCATGTTCGCTTGCGAAAGCGAGCGGTTATGGTAAATGGAGTAGAACTTTTTCTACAGAGCCGTTAGTTAGCAAAAATTTATCTCTGGCAGAAATCATTGTTTTGGCAATGCTGTTCAGCGATTGCTTCTAGCAGTTCAGCTAATTTAGGCTGTTGCAGATTTCTTTGATGATCAGCAAACTTATCCCAATAATTGGCAAACTGTTCTGTGGTCAAGGCGATTAGCTGATAGGGCGCTTCTTGGAGACTCGCTTCTAGATCATTATCATCATGGTCCTTATTATCCGCAAAGAGAACAACTATTTTTGCCGCATCTTTCCGCCATTTCTCTTTAGCTGATTTTCTCAGGGCATAAGCATAAGCTTCTTCTGGATATCCACCAAAAATATTAGGTACTTTCTTCATGCCTTGCCAAATTTCTGAGACATCGATTGTGAAATCGACTTGCCGGAAATAAGGAAGATCATACATCCCACCCCGGGAAGGAAAATCACCGACAAAAGATAAGGCGTATCTTGTTTCAGCATAATTTCGCGACAAGGAACTGGTGACTGCAAAAATATTTTTTTCTATATCGGGAATCTCGCTGATCATGGAAGCAGTAGCATCTACTAAGAACATGATGTCTAATGGTTGGCAATCTTTGCCATTTTTAGAGAACACTTCAATCGTTGGAACTGTATTGCTAGCTAACACTTCGTTACGACTAGGCTGCATTGTAAACAGGTAGCTTGCGGCTAGCAATGTAGTTAAGTATTTACCCATCTGCAGAAGAAATTGTCGTAATTGATTAATAAATATTGTGACATTATTGTAATCCCTTTTCTTAACTGCCCCCAAATCTTTATAAATCACATAAATTATAACCCTTTCATGTCATTAACTGCCCAGCAGAAACTACAACTTAAAAGGTTAATCAAAGAGCTTAAGAGCCATAAGGCTCCGCATACCGAGTTCGTGACAGTCTATATTCCTCAGGATTATGACATTATCAAAATTATCCAGCATCTGGCAGAAGAGCAAGGTACGGCTTCTAACATCAAGTCTGCTGTGACCAGAAAGAATGTGCAGGGAGCCTTAGAGAAGATGATCCAGCACCTCCGGAATTTTAAGAAAACTCCCAAGAACGGTTTAGCCATTTTCTCTGGCAATATCGCTGCTGGTGAAGGTAAGCAGGACTTTCAGGTTTGGAGCATGGAACCACCTATCCCGTTGAACATCCGTATCTACCGCTGTGATAAAAATTTCGTCACTGACATCATGGAAGAGATGATGATCGAGCACGAAGTTTATGGTTTGGTTGTTCTTGATAGAAGAGACGCCAACATTGCTCTGCTGAAAGGGAAAACTATTGTTCCTTTGCAGAAAACTCATTCCGAAGTTCCCGGTAAGTTCAAAGCTGGTGGTCAGTCTGCACAGAGGTTTGCCCGTCAAAGAGAAGGAGCAGCTAAAGATCATTTCAAAAAAATTGCAGAATACATGAAAGAACAGTTTCTTCCTTTGGGAAATAACCTTAAAGGGATAATCGTTGGCGGTCCAGGGACAACGGTACAGGATTTCATTAACAAGGATTATATTACAGGAGATGTCAAGAAAAAGATTATTGGTACTAAAGATCTTTCTTATACCGGCGATTTCGGTCTGCAAGAATTATTAGAAAAGTCTGAAGATCTCTTAGCGGAAGAAGAAGTTATTCAAGAAAAAAAAGCGATGAACATTTTTTTCAAGGAGTTCCGTGATAATCCTAACAAGATCACTTACGGTGAGAAAGAAGTGGAAAAAGCTTTAGAGATGAATGCTGTAGACACTTTATTTATCTCTGAATCGATCCCTGAAGACAAGATTTTTGATTTTGAGGAGAAAGCAGAAGTAGGCGGCGCAACCGTCAAGATCATTTCTACCGAAACCCGTGAAGGTGTGCAGTTAAGAGATATCGGCGGAATAGCTGCCATCTTAAGATTTGAGATTTAATTAAATTATGTCTCATGAAGATTTAATAGCTCTATCTAAATGTAAAAAGTTTATAAAAAAGCTCATTCTTGCACAACTATGAATGATATGGATCTGATTGAAGAATCTTTTAAGCGTATGTTTCCTGATAGAGAGTTTAGATATGTTCCTGATCTGCAATATAACCGTCGTTTAGGTGATTTCAATGCTAATATCAGTATGCGTTTAAACCAGATTGCGGTAAGATTAAACCTGCAATGGAAAGACATCGATGAAGAAATCAAGATTGGTTTGATCCAGCATCTGCTTCTCAAGGTCTTCAAGAAACGGATGAATACCCGCAACATTGAACTCTATAACAATTTTGTCAAAAATATCCCTATCCTCATCCCTAAAACCAAAAGCGAACCATTATTGGAAGGTTCTTTCCATCGTGTCAACCAGACATTTTTCTCTGGTTCTCTGGAGCGGCCGAACCTGCAGTGGGGCCAGCAGGCTTATCGCAAGTTGGCTAGTTATAATTTCCATAATGATACCATAACTGTTTCTACCATCTTCAATGATGCCCGGCAGGAAGTTTTGGATTATCTGATGTACCATGAACTGCTACATAAGCACCATAAGTTTCAGCATAATGCCGGTAGAAGCTCTTTCCATACCCGGGAATTCAAGCAGGCAGAAGAATTATATCCCCAACAAAAAGAAATCGAAAAAGAATTGACCTCGATTATCCGCGGTAAGCGCAGACGAAAAAAACTTGGTTTTTTAAGCTCGTTTCAACGATAGATTTAAAAATAAGCAACAATTTTTGCTTTTCATGGTTAAGAAGAGATTCTTATCGCATAATGCCATGGATAAGGTTATGCGTGAAGTTGGAGCTTTGCGTGTTTCCGATGACGCCAAGGCAGCTCTTGCTGAAGAATTAGAGAGAAAGGCTTTGGAGATTGCCGCTGAAGCTAAAAAATTTGCTGAACATGCCGGCAGAAAAACGGTTACGGAAAAAGATATCCGTCTGGCAGTCAAATAATTCACGGGTGGTTCATAATGTACGAGAAAAAATTAGTAAGTATTGGGACTCTTAAGAAAGGAGATACTTTGATCATCGACGGTGCTCCCTGTAAGATTACAGACACTGCAACTTCCAGACCAGGAAAACACGGTCACGCTAAAGTTAACATGATGGCTGTTGGTTTGTTGGATGGCAAGAAGAGAAACTTAGTCTTGCCCGGTCACGACAGGGTTGAAGTTCCTATTGTGGAGAAAAAAAACGCCCAAGTGCTGTCTGTCTCTGGCAACACTGCTAATGTTATGGACATGCAAACTTTTGAAACTTTTGACATGGATATTCCTGAAGAATTGAAAGGAGAAATTAAAGAAGGTGTCGAAGTTTTGTATTGGGTTTTGATGGGCATGAAAACCATACGGCAAGTCAAGTAAAGGTGAACAATAATGGTAAAATTCGAAGAAGCAGGCGCAAGATTGATGAAAAACATCTTTGTCTGCAAAAAATGTAAAGCTAAGATCAGAGCCCCTAGTCTTAAGGTCAGTCAAGGCAAAGTTAAATGTAGAAGCTGTGACGCTACCAAGTTAAGACCGAAAAGGAAGAAATAGACATTCTCTTTTTTACAATTTTTCTTGATTAATTTTATAAATAAAGTTAATAATTTATTACTAAAACAATAAAAGATAAACTAAAATGGGAATACATATCGCGTACAGAAAATATAGAGATAATACGTTTGGTGAAAGAGTACAGGAAGAAATAATCTTTGGAGAGGTACCTATCAATCTTGAAATCCGACTTCACAGGAATCAGGAAATAGAATACACACAAAGAGATTTTCCAGACTTGAATATGGGTCTTTTGGCTAAAAGGTCTTTACCATCAAAATTTAAAATGTTTTACTACCAGGGTAATGGTTTAGGTGGGTATTTCCCAGAATGGAGTAAGGGTTATCAAAAAGATACCGCGAGAGAAATCTACGATGCCCTAGTTAATAATTTAGAAATTATCCCCGAAGTAGGAGAAAAATTATTTTTAAACATTTTTAAATAATATTTACCCCTTTTTTGAAATTTTTATTAAACCTAATTGGATTTTACAAAACATTATCTAAACGAAACAATTAAAAGCACTAAACTTTTACTGACTACATGGATATTTTAGGTCTTTTGAGTAGTATAGGCAATTTTATACTTCGTCATCCGGCTATTTTCATTTTCTATGGTATTATCATCGCTTTATTGATAATTTTCCGCAAGAAGATCGAAGTACAGGCTAAGATAATTTTCTTATATCGTATGAAATGGGGTCTAAGGTGGATGGATAAGGTAGCCCAAAAAAGAAGACCTTGGATTATCCTCTGTGGTTACATCGGTGCTGGTGTCGGTTTTATCGGCATGATCGTTATCTCTTATGTATTGATCAAGAATCTGGTTAGCTTGATTGTTTCACCGGCTGCTACCTCTGGCGTTTCTTTAGTCTTGCCCGGCATGAACATTCCTGGTCTGGGGGTATTGCCATTCTGGTACTGGTTGATTGCTATCTTCCTCATCGCCATAACCCACGAATTTTCGCATGGCGTGGTTGCTAGAGCTCATAACTTAAAAGTTAAAAATACTGGTCTTGTCATGTTCGGGCCGATTATAGGTGCGTTTGTTGAACCTGATGAAAAACAGATCAGGAAACAGGAAGATATCAAGCAATATTCTATCTTGGCAGCTGGCGCCTTCACTAACATCGTGCTGGCGTTAGTAGCCCTCTTATTATTGAATTTTGCTTTTACGCCTTTGCAGCAGACGATGGTCGAACCGACTGGTTTCACTTTTGAATCTTATTTTGGTGAGAATATGCCTGCTGAACAGTCTGGAATACTGCCGGGTACTTTAATTACTGAAATAAATGGTCAAGAAACCAAAGATTTTAATTCATTTAGTGCTGATCTTGCTTGCTTAAAGCCGGGAGATAAGTTAAGCTTGGCCACGCCAGAAAAAAACTATCAACTCACTTTGGCAGAAAATCCCGACAGTCCGGGTAAACCATTTTTAGGTGTCTATTCCATTACCAATCAATTCGCCGTTAAGGAACCGTTTAAACAGGGTCTAGGAAAAATTGCTTATATGGTTCTTGACTGGTGGAATGGTTTGTTACGCTGGTTCTTCCTGCTCAGTTTAGGTATCGGCTTGTTCAACTTGCTTCCCCTGCCAATCGTCGATGGTGGCAGGATGATGCAGGTTTTCTTGCAAAGTCTTAAAGGTAAAGAAAAAGGAGATAAGGTCTATAAAAATATCAGCATCTTCTTCCTTCTCGTCTTAGTCTTAAACTTAGTTTTCCCTTACTTGCTGAAACTATTCTGATTTTTCTCTAACCAACCCAAAACATCGCCGATTAGATAAAGTGATCCAGTAATTAAAGTTCCATCTTCAACTTTCTTCATCACTTCTGCGACTTCAGGGATTTCTTCAACATCATAACAATATTTTCTAACTTCCTGAGCGATAACCTTAGTTTCCAGCGGCTTAAAATTTCCTGTGGTTACAATTACTTTTTTGAACAATGGTACGATTAATTCAATCATTTTTTGGTATTCCTTATCTTCAGAAAACGCTAATACCAGCAAGTTTTTTTTGTTATCTTCCAGTCCCTGAACAAATTCTCTTAGTTTAGTCATTCCCTGCACGTTATGCGCTCCATCGATGATAACAAAAGGTCTCTGTGAGATAACTTGTAATCTTCCTGACCATCTAGCAGAAAACAAACCTAATTTCAACTGTTCATCGCTAATTTCCCAATCTTTCTTCCTTAATACGTCAACTGCTAAAATTGCGTTACCCGCATTACTTATCTGATGTTTTCCTAATAAAGATATTTCATATTCCTTATCCGCAACTTTAAACTTCTGTTTCTTCATATCGCTCTCAACAATTTCTATTGCTAAATCGTTGACCAGATAGGTCTTATCAGTATAATCAGTATAATCAGCATATTCCTTAAAGATGGCAATAACTTTTTCCTCATTCTCACCAATCACAGTATCACCTTTAATGATGCCCGCTTTCTCACGCGCAATTTCTTCGACGGTTTCTCCTAAAAATTTTTGATGATCTAAAGCGATGCTGGTTATTATGCTTACCTCAGGACTAAGAACATTGGTGGCATCCAGTCTTCCGCCTAACCCTGTTTCGATGACCGCAATATTTATCCCTTTTCTCATAAAGTACAGGAAAGCCATAGCCGTCGTAAATTCAAAGAATGTAGTTTCAATTTCTTCTCTTTCCGCAGCTACTTTTATCTCTTTAACTAATTCGATTATCTCGGTATCACTTATTTCCTTTCCATTAACTCTGATCCTTTCATTAAAACGAATCAGATGCGGACTAGTGTATAACCCAACCTTATACCCAGCTTTCCTCAATATACTATCTAAAAACGCAGAAGTGCTGCCTTTACCATTCGTCCCGGCGATGTGGACGCTCTTAAATTTATCTTGTGGATTATCTAAAGCAGCCAAGAGTTTCCTGATAATTTCTAACCCTGGCTTTATCCCGAAACGATTTAAACCATAAAGATAGTTAAGAACATTATCCATATGCCCTCATCCAGTACCCACTTTAAATACTTTTTTAAAAAAAATAACCTATATACTTATTCGATTGTTATTTTTCTGCCAAGAAAATATTTTTTAAAGAAGCAAAGAAACTAAAAATTAGCTAATGGATAATAACACCTGAAAAAATCATAACTGAAGAACACGGCGGAGAATGTTTTGGAGATTATCAAGGCATTTTAGAAAATTAATCAAATATACCTTTAGCTTCCTCTTCCAATAATTATATAAATGACAGATTATTTCAAAATTTTGGGTGGTTGGGGATGCAAGAATATCTCGATTTATTAAAATATATTCTGGAAAATGGAAAACGGAAGGAAGATCGAACAGGTGTAGGCACAATTAGCGTCTTCGGTCAGCAGGTGCGTTATGATCTTAGCAAAAGTTTTCCCCTTCTAACTACTAAAAAAGTTTATCTGAGAGCAATTATCCATGAATTGCTGTGGTTCCTTAGCGGCAGTACCAATATCAAATATCTCGTTGATAACAACGTCAAGATCTGGAACGAATGGGCTTTCAGTAAATATTTGGAGAAAGAACATCTGGAAGAAGAATTTCCCCGTTATTCTGAGAACTGGCAGGAAAAACTAGACTGGTTTGTTGAGCAGATAAAAAATGATGATGACTTTGCTGAAAAATGGGGTGATCTCGGTCCGGTTTATGGCAAACAATGGCGGGCTTGGGAACATGATGGTAAGCAGTATGATCAGATCCAGTATGTCATCGATGAACTGAAAAATAATCCTTCCTCGCGGAGAATCTTGGTGTCCGGCTGGAATGTCGGCAGCATCTATGAATTGATCAAGGACCCTAACGGAGCACCTCCACCTTGCCACACAATGTTCCAGTTTTTTGTGCAGGACGGTAAATTATCCTGTCAGCTCTACCAAAGAAGTGCTGATGTCTTTTTAGGAGTTCCTTTCAACATCGCTTCTTACTCCTTGTTAACAATGATGCTGGCGCAGGTTGCTGGCTTAGAACCAGGGGAGTTCATCCATACTTTTGGTGATCTACACATCTATCTAAATCATCTTGAGCAGGTCAAGGAGCAATTATCACGAGAACCAAAATCATTGCCGAGGATGAAACTTAATCCTGAAGTAAAAAATATTGCTGATTTCAAGTTTGAAGATTTTATATTGGAAGATTATAATCCGCATCCACCGATCAAGGCGCCGATTGCGGTATGAAATTAAGTGAGTTGGTCCTGCTTACAATGAACTCAATTTAATAAGAAAACAAAAAAATGGTATCATTAATAGTGGCTATGACTAAGGAAAGAGTTATCGGTAAAGATAACACTCTTCCTTGGCATATCCCCGCTGAATTTCAGCATTTCAAAAATGCTACCAAAGATTCCACAGTCATCATGGGACGGAAAACTTATGTTAGTCTTCCTGAAAAATTCCGACCATTACCTGGGAGAAAAAATGTTGTCATCAGCAGAAACTTTTCCTCTGCAGATGATATAGATATCTGTGCTAACATCAGGGAAGGCATCGAGAAGGCGAAAACCTATAATCAACCAATCTTCATCATCGGCGGTGCTTCACTTTACTTGCAATCTTTGGAGCAGGAACTTGTTGATAAGATGCATATCTCTTATGTCAAGGGAGATTATGCTGGTGATTCCTATTTTCCTAACTTTAATAAAGAAGACTGGGAGATAGAAAAAGAGGAAGATAACTCAGAATACACTTTAATTGTTTACAGGAGGAAAAGATGAAAACTAGCGATCCAGAAGTTTATCGATGTATTCAAGGAGAATTGCACCGTCAGCAAACCGTACTGAACATGATCCCTTCAGAAAATTATGTTTCTAAGGCTGTTCTGCAGGCTTCAGGCAGTATCCTTACTAATAAATACAGTGAAGGTTATCCCAAAAAAAGATATTATCAAGGCAATGAGCATGTTGATGACGTGGAAATTTTAGCCATCGAAAGAGCCAAAAAATTATTTGGTGCGGAGCACGTTAATGTGCAGCCTCTCTCCGGCAGTCCTGCCAACCAAGCTGTCTATCATGCCTTGTTAAATCCTGGTGATAAGATTATGGGCATGCGTCTTGACCAAGGCGGCCATCTTACTCATGGTCACAAAGTTAATTTTTCTTCTCGTTATTACAAAGTCGCTTCTTATGGTGTCAATCAGCAGACAGAAAGGTTTGACATGGAAGAGATCAGGAAAATTGCTCATCTAGAAAAACCGCAGATCTTGATTTCCGGCGCTACTGCTTATCCCCGAATTATCGACTTTAAGCAGTTTCATGAGATAGCGGAAGAAGTCGGTGCTTATTCTTTAGCTGATATTAGCCATATTGCTGGTTTGATTGCTGGCAATGCTCATCCTTCACCTTTTCCTTTCACTGATGTGGTGATGACTACCACACACAAGACTCTAAGAGGGCCACGAGGCGCGATAATCATGTGCAAGAAGGAAGACCGCTTGGCTGATGTAACTGGCTTGGATGAAAAGGCAGCTAAGATGAGTAAAGATATGGCCAGCAAGATCGACAAAGCCGTTTTCCCTGGTTTGCAAGGCGGTCCGCATGAGCACATCATCGCCGCTAAAGCTATCGCCTTCCAGGAAGCTGCTTCTCCTGAATTTCAGGGTTATGCCCAACAGGTTGTCAAGAATGCCAAAGCTCTGGCCAGTTCCTTGATGGAAAATGGTATCAAATTAGTTACTGATGGTACTGATAATCATCTTATCTTGATTGATCTACGACCGCAAGGTATCGGTTTAGGCAAGCAAGCTGCTGTAGCTTTGGAAGAAGCCGGTTTCTGCACTAATTGTAATACTGTTCCTTATGACCCTTCCACCCCCTTCAAACCTTCCGGGGTAAGGATCGGCACGCCTTCTTTAACTTCACAAGGGATGAAAGAAGGAGAGATGAAACAGATTGGTCAATGGATGGCTAAAGTAATGTTGGATATGGATAACACTTTGTTAAAACATCGTATCAAGAGTTACACTGAAGAATTGTGCCGCTATTTTCCAATTTATAAGGGGTTGTGAGGAAGTTTAAGGTAATTATGAGTTTAACATCATTCATAAATAAAAAAGAAATTAGACAGAGATTTGTAGAAGTTTTTCCGCTTCCCAAGATAAATTATGATGCTGAACTTAAGGCACCACCACTAACAAAAAATTATAGTTTAGTTGGTACAGCTTTTGATTATTTGTTACGTTTTTATATTGAAAGAAATAATTCTAATGCGAAAACAACTGAATGGGTAGCTAAAAATGCTTTAAGAAAACCTATGATGAAAACATCATTTGAAAGAATAAAAAAGGAATATGAACAAAAAAAGAAAATAGGTAAAACCAATAATGTAGAGCGGTTTTTTAGGTATCTTTATATTTGCTACATGAAAACTGAACAAATGTTTTATGACGCAAAAGAAAGACACAAAATTTATCTTGAAAATGGTACAATTACAGATAAACTTCTTGAATCAACATTACATCTAGCAACCCTTGACCAAATGTTTCGTTCTGGGAGATGGATTCACGTGATGGTGGATTATGAACCTGAAAAACTTGAAAAAATAGATCTGGTTGAAGAAGATGATATCAAAGATTTAAGAAAATTGATTGAACTAGTTAATATTGATTTGTTTAATTCTGAAAATATCTGTTTACTTAATCCAACTTTTGGCGATGCTTCTCTCCTTGTTGGAGGTGCTGATGCAGATTTAATTATTGACAATCGTATTATTGAAATAAAAACAACAAAGTACTTTACACTAAAAAGAGAATACCTTAACCAGCTTATTGGTTATTACATTCTCAACTTATTGTCTGGTGATTCAAAGTCAAACATAAATAATTTATCAATATATTTTTCTAGATATGGTAGGTTTTTCACCATTAAACTTCCATTTGAAAGTGTTTCTAAAGATAAATTTGATGAATTTGTTAAATGGTTCAAAAAAGAAGCAGAAAAAATAAGATAAAATTAAGAAAGAAAACCAATATAATCATTCTCTTTCCATCAAATACTTTTCAGCTTCCATCGCTGCCTTGCACCCGCTTCCGGCGGCGGTTATCGCTTGCCTGAATCTGGTATCTGCCACATCACCAGCGGCAAAAACACCCGGCAGATTAGTATGCATCCAGCTATCTGCTTTCAAGTAACCTTTCTCATCCAGATCCAATTTGCCGGTAAAAAGTTTAGTATTAGGGAGATGTCCTATCGCTAAAAAAACACCATCACATTTGAATTCTGAAATTTCTCCTGAAACTAGATCCTTAAGCTTTACGGCATTGACCACTTTACCGTCTCCCAAGACTTCTTCCACTGCCGAATTCCAGATGAAATTTATCTTTTCATTTTTCTTGGCCTTCTCCTGCATGAACTTCGAAGCCCTTAGTTCATCACGACGATGTACTATAGTAACCTTAGTACAAAATTTTGTTAAGAACACTGCTTCTTCCATCGCTGAATCGCCACCACCGATAACCAGCACTTCCTTATCTTTAAAGAAAGCGCCATCACAAGTAGCACAAGTTGTTACTCCTCTTCCTTTATACTTCTCTTCCGAAGGTATATCTAACCATCTTGATGACGCGCCGGTAGCAACGATTACTGTCTCTGTCTGAACTTTTTCTCCGCTCATTAACTCTAACTCGTAATGATCATCTATTTTTTCAAATCCTTGCACTATGTCAAACTTGAAACGTGCGCCAAACTTTTCCGCTTGCTTCTTGGAATTCTCCACTAACTGTGTACCATTAATACCATCTGGGAAACCAGGAAAATTTTCTACTTCTGTAGTTAACGTCAATTGTCCGCCATCTTGTTCTCCGGTTATCAGTAACGGCTTTAATTCTGCTCGCGCAGCATAGATCGCTGCCGTGTTGCCGGCGATCCCTGTTCCCAAGATAACCATTTTTTCCATTTTGTTTCCCTCCTGTTTTGTTTTAATCAGTTGTTCAGCAGATAGTAAGTTAACACTCGCACACCAGAACCGGTAGCTCCCTTACCCAGATAATCACCCTCAACCATCCAGTAAGCTGAACCGGCGATATCTAAGTGAGCCCACTTAGCTTTATCAACGAATTTGCTTAGGAAAACTCCGGCCGTTATCGAACCTGCTTCGTAACCTTTCCCTTTCTGGGAGATGTTGTTTAAATCTGAGATGGAACCGTCCATCCAGTCCTGATAATCATCATAGAACGGTAATCTCCATACATTATCACCAGAATTTTCTCCCGCGCTGAACAGATCATTAGCTAAGCTGTCATCTTTGCTGATCATACCAGCTGCGTAATAACCTAAAGCTACTACACAAGCTCCGGTTAAGGTAGCTAAATCTACAATTATCTCTGGCTTATGTTTATCTTCCACGTAAGCGATGGCATCTGCTAGTATCAATCTGCCTTCGGCATCCGTGTTGCCGATCTCGATAGTTTTTCCGTTGTATGCTTTAACGATGTCGCCTGGTCTTTGCGCGGTACTGCTGACCATGTTTTCGCATAAAGGCATCACACCGATTAAGTTTTTATCTAATCCTAACAAGGCTGCTGCCTTTAATGTTCCCAATACTGCTGCTGTCCCGCCCATGTCTGTTTTCATGTCTTCAATGTATTTAGTCGGCTTGATGTTATAACCACCGCTGTCAAAAGTTATTCCTTTACCGACGAAAGCGATCGGCTTCCCTTTACCGCCGTTATATTTCAGGATCAATAATTTTGGTGGGTTAGCGCTGCCGGCATTAACACCAAGTAGAGCGTTCATTCCCAGTTTTTCCAGTTCTGCCTTGTTGATCACTTGTAGGCTAAACTTGTCAGAACTTCCTGCTATCTTTTTCGCTGCCTTCTCGATGAAATCAGAATTAGCCACGTTAGCCGGTTCATTTACCAAATCCCTGGTAAAGTTCGTAGCTTCAGCGATGATGCTGCCTTTTTTCAAGCCTTTGCTGAAAGCATCGCCATTACCATATTGTAAAGAAACTTCTTCTAATGGTTTGTTTTTTTCTTTTCTTTCGTCAGCTAAGTATTTATCAAATGAATAATTAGCTAAAAGGAAACCTTCAGCGCTAACCATCCCCAAGGTTTCTTCATCCAGTTTCAGCTGTGCTACCATGAAAGGAATATTTGTCGTAAAAGAAGCTAGGTTCTCGCTTCTAATGCATTTTACGGCTTTGCCGATTATTCGCCTTAACTTATCGGGAGTCATCTCTTTCTTCTCACCTAAACCCATCACAATAACCCTTTTGTAATCCTTGCTAGCTAGCTTGGTAGAATATTTTTCTCCAAATTTTCCTTGAAAAAGCTTTTTCTTCTCCACCGCTACTAGTTCCTTGGCTAATTCTTGATTATAACTCTTGTAAGTATCATTGTCGTCTGCGAAAGCTCCTAGTACCAACGCTTCCTGTTTTCCTAATTCTGAATCTAATGTCAATCTCATTTTTCCACCTCAACTATATCTTTCCACTTTTATCTTCTTCTTATCTACGCCTCTCTTTAGAAGTTCTTCCATAGTTCCTTCCACTAAAGGCTTGACTCCGCAGATATAAAAAGTCTTATTTTCTAAATTTTTTGGTAGGTGTTGCTGCACCCTGCCTTGTACACCAGCCCAGTCTTCCCTGGTTAAGGTATTGATACATTTAAAGTTATGGTAATCGTTCTCCATCTTCTGTAGTTCTTCGTAAAACAGAATGTCTTCTTGTTTCTTGTTGCTGAACAATAAAACAAATTTCTTTTTCGGCAATTTAGGTAAGTATTCTTTCAGCATGCTGTAAAACGGTGCTACTCCAGTTCCGGAAGCGATAAACCAGATCTCCTCGCTGTCATCTTCCTGAAAGACAAAATGACCTAAGGGACCGCGCATCAGGAATACATCTCCCACCTTCGTCTCAGCAAAAATTTCAGAAGCGAATCCTTTTTCCACGATCTTGATGCATAAGTCCAGCTGCCCTTTTTGTGAGGGGGGATTTAAGATGGAATAGGAACGCGGTCTTTTCACCTCTTCTGTTTCCATCACCAAGGAAACGAACTGCCCTGCCTTAAATGTAAAATCTTCCAGAACATTAAAACTTAACAGTATCACATCAGGGGTAATCTTTCTCTTTTCTTTGACTTCTATATTTAGAGAAAACATTTTAATTTTTTAAGATACAATATTTATAAAATTTATGGACTAAAGATGAAATAGGTGTTTTTTGAGGTTTACTTTTCCCTGCCCGATCTCAACTCCTTCTGCCCATAATAATTCTTCTTTCTTACGTTTATTTAGCTGGTTATTGCCAAAATAACCGTTGACTTCACCATTGCTCTTCACTACCCTGTGGCAAGGCGTGAGTAAAGGTTGAGGATTGTTTTTCAGGATCTGGCCGATGGCTTGATAAGCTTTCGTGTTTAAGGCTTGGGCTATTTCTTTATAGGTGGTAACTTTTCCTTTAGGAATCTTCCTGCATAAAGCATATACTTCTTCTCTCATCTAGTAAATTCCCCTTCTTCTGCGCCAATTTTATCAAAAACTATTCTAACTTCACTTGTATTAATTTTTACCGAATCGCTTCTTAAGCCAATATTAAAAGTGCTAACTTCATTCGCAAAAATCTCACTATCATAAAGAACCTTGATTTTATCCTTATGTCCAAAAGGTGGAACAGCTCCAATCTTGCAACCAGTTTTCTGCATCACTTCTTCCTCATCAGCCATCCTTGTCTTGCCTTTAGACCAGCCTAGTTTTTCGGCTACTTTTTTCTGATTGACCATCTTATCCGCAGGCACATCAACGATAATCCATTCATCTTTACCATTTGTAAATAATAATGATTTAATCCCCTGCTTAAGTTCAAAACCTCTTGTAGATGCGGCATCTTCGCTGGTAATAACTTCTTCATGTTGTAAATATTCTGGATGTAAATCTAACTCTGAAAATATCTTCTTGATTCTTTCTTTCTCTTCCTGACCCATTCTTACCTCGCTTAATGTTTTAAGAAATCTTTAACTCTCTTATCTCCTTTAACAACTGCCTTTTTGCCTAAGGTATAATAAATCTTCTCCACTGTATCTCCCCAAGAATAATCACCTTTCTCTTCCTGGATCTTATGAATTTCCAGTTCTTCCGTCTGTACCCCTTTCCTCAGATGGTAGTAAATACTTCTTTGTGTCACGGCAGGAAATATTTCCTTGTAGATTTTGGAAATCTGATAACCATAGCCCTTGCCCAGCACATACAGTATCTCGATGACGTTCTGCCGAATCTCTGACTTCACTGGCCTGCCTTTCATTTCCATATTGAAAATAATTAAGGTTTATATTATTTGTGATAATCAAAAATTATTATCGCAACCTTGACACTAAGATTTTTAAGTCCCTGTTAATTTATACATATAATGGTCAGACCGTTAATCAACAAGCATAAACAGAAAGAGATTGCCAAAGAAAGAATTCAACAGTTATTTCAACAAGCGGAACGAGTTTTCTCAACAAATAAAGCCTTGGCTAATCGCTACGTTACCTTAGCTCGCAAATTAGCGATGAAGGTGAAGATCCATATACCTTTGGAATTAAAACGTCGCTTCTGCAAGCACTGCTACAAATATCTGCAGCCAGGAGTAAATTCCCGAGTAAGAACCAGAGAAGGAAAAGTGGTAATTTCTTGTTTTGAATGCAAAAAATTCATAAGGATTCCGATAAGGAAAAAGCAAGAAAAATAAATCATTCTAGAAACATATTTAACCTTTAAATCGATAACTAACTATATGTTCGGAAAGTTCAAGGAATGGAGAAGGAAAAGGAAAGCTGAAAAAGAGGAAATTAAAACTCGACATGAAGCTGTAACTGGTTTTTCTCCGGAAGAAGTAGAAACACAAGATCATAAGGCAGCTTATTTATATTTGATTAATAATCTCTGGGAACATATTGAGAAAAACTTATATCTTTCTTTAACCTATTGGGAAAGAATTCCTAAAAACGGAGCGGTAGATGCTTTTAGATCATATGCTAGCGATTTATACCAACATCTCAAAGAACTTTCTGAGGTTTTAGGTAAAGAGATAAAACACAACAAATTTTCTGCTGATATAATAATTACTGAAGAAGTTGAATTTTTGGAAAGAATACAAGCCCTTCCTGGATCTTTGCAACACCACACTAATGAAGTTCCACAACTAGCACAAAAAGAGAAAGAAATCACAGAAAAGCTAAGAGAATACCATCGCGAGATGTTAAAAGTGGTTAAAGCTTCTGTTGATCTTTTTGAAACTAAAGACAGACCAATAAATTTTATTGTTGTAATAAGAAAACATTTAGATTATTACTACAAACACAAAGATGAATATAACGTTAGTGTAAAGGAATTTAAGGAAATAAAAGAAAAGTTGGACAGATTAAGCAGAATCCTTCTAAGAGAAATTGAAAACTATTTTAAAGAACTAGAAGAACAAATAAAGTCATTGTATGATAAACTATCCAATATCTACATATATTTCTTTTTTCATCTTTTTGAACCACACGCTCCACCCTCACTCTGGCAATCTTCTAACCCTAAAAGAATCCTAAAAGAAAAATATAATGGTTCTAACAGCATATTTTCCAGCCTAGGGAAAAAAAGAGGGATTGTTATTGAAGAATTGATTCCAGAGATAGATAAATTTTTAGAAATCATCACACTTAAATTTAATTATTTCAACAACAATATTTACCTCAAAAATCTTAAACAATCACTTATTAATCTAAAATTTAACCTAAAAACTTTCCTTGAAAATGATAAAAAATCATTTGACCTTCATAATTATCTAAAAAAAAGAGTAGTTAGTCATTTTAGTCAGGAAAAGGGGGTTACAAAAATCTTATATTCTGGACAAATTGGTTCAGGGAAATATCTAAAAGATAATAAGATTATATTTTCGGCGAATAGTCCGAGGGGAATAGGGGGTATCACCTCTTGGTCCATTGCCTTTTCTTTAGGTGCAGAAGAACAATACGGACAATATGGTTTTTTATTTGACATTTTAAGTTTAGTTGAGAACAAACAATTTTCTTTATCTACTAACACCGGAGGGTCAAATTTGTTTAATGAATTGCATCTATTTGACCCTAATTTCATTCCTGGAGATAGTAATTCTCCTGGAGCAAGTATACTTATTAAAAAAAGCTATGGAATTTTTCCAGAAAATGGAAAATATACTAAAGAAGTATTAGGAAGATTTGCCGAAAACGATTACTCACTAATAGATGCATATAAAAAAAATAGAGATTTCAAATTTACCATTTACTTGGCTAAACACACCTACATCTAAGATTTGGTTCTCAAGAAATATATTATATTATAACCAGCAAACTTTCAACAAGATTAGAGCTGAGGTTAGAGAAAAGTATAAACATCCTTTATTTGGTTATTTTATTTGGGGATCTATAAAGAAAAAGATAAAATTTAGCCCACCATTAAATGGAGAAATAATGATCGCTTCATACCAAGGTAATCAAGGCTCAACCTTTCCTACTTGGCAAAGAGATTATTGTGGTCCAATCTTAGCCTACGTAACAGATCCCAATCTAAAAGCAAGATATGAAGCCCAAGTAGAAAAATTAAGTCAATTCAATCCATTAACCACATCAATAAAAGCCTTCTTTAAACAATGTGAAGAAGAATTAAAATAAAAAAATTAATCAAACCTCTCTCTTTCCCTCTCAGCATCCAATAAAAGTTTCTTCTCCGTCCTTGCAACTACTCTTCTAATCTCATCCACTGCATCGGCATTCGCAGAGATACTATCAATACCTTGATGCACTAAGAATTCAGCCATCTCTGGTCGTGAACCGGCTTGTCCACAGATTGAAGAAACAACCTTATAATTCTTACAGATCTTGATTACTTTGGCAATCTCTCCTAAAACAGCAGGATGCATCTCATCAAATAATTTGGCAATCCGCTGGTTGTTTCTGTCTATGCCTAATGTAAGCTGTGTCAAATCGTTAGTGCCGAACGAGACGAAAGATATCCCTTCCTTACATAAATCCTCAATAATCCAGCAGGCGGCAGGGGTTTCTATCATCACGCCGAAATCAATATCACGGCAAGGTTCTAATCCTAAATCACGAAGGACATCTTTGGCTTTCCTTAATTCATCTACCCTAATAATGAATGGCAACATCACCCCAACATTTTTCATCCCTGCTTCATGCAGTTCCTTAATAGCTTGAAATTCTGCTTTCAATATTTTTGGTTCATCCAACAACCTTCTGATAGCATGCCAGCCAATCATCGGATCTGTTTCTTTTGGTTCCTGATCTCCACCTTGCAGATTTCTGTATTCATCTGTGCGCATATCTGAACATCTCACCCATACTGGTTTATTGGCAAAAGCCTTGGCAATCTTGCCTATCCCTTCTTTCAGCAGATCGATGTAATCCTCTTCCCTATGTTGTCTAATATACTCAGCTGGATGGATTCCCCCGTTAGCAATCATGATTTCTAATCGAGCTAATCCTACGCCATCTGCTCCTGTAGCCGCTGCTCTTTCCGCCATGTCGGGAAGATCCATGATAACTTTCACTTCGGTAGCCGTGATTATTTCGTTTCCTTCGCCATGCTGAGCAATTATTTTCTTGCTTTCTTCCTTAACTTTAGTTTCCCCTTGGTAAACTATTCCTCTGGAAGCATGCACGGTAACTATTTGATCATCTTTCAATATTTCAGTAGCATGTTCTGTTCCTACAATGCAAGGTATGCCCATCTCTCTAGATACGATTGCTGCATGACAGGTCATTCCTCCTTCGTTGGTTATTATCGCTCCTGCTCTTTGCATCGCCGGCACCATATCGGGAGTGGTCATGGCTGTTACTAGGACATCCCCTTTCTCAACTTTGCCCAGCTCGGAAGCACCATGGACAATCTTCACTTTTCCGGTATAAGCTCCACCAGAAGCCGTCTCTCCTTTTAACAGGATCTTCCCTTCTTCCTCTTTTACTTCAGCTGTCTTTGTACTTCCTTCTTTTCCTTGCTGCGGCTTAAATGTGGTTACCGCTCTCGATTGCACAATGAAAATCTTATCCCCTTCTACTGCCCATTCGATATCTTGCGGTTTTTTGTAATGCGCCTCAATCTTTTTACCTAATCTAGCTAGTTCTCTGATTTGAGTATCATCCATGACCTGTCTTGCTTGTTTCTCTGGTGGAATTTTCTGTTTTTCATTTTCTCCCTGAATATTTCTGAACAAGCCCACTTCCTGTTTTTTCACTTCAATCTTTTTTACTTTTAAGGATTCCTTATCAACGATATACAGGTCGGGATTAACTTCCCCTCCCACAATCATCTCGCCTAACCCATAAACTGCTTCAATAACAATTTCAGTCTCAATATTTGTGGAAGGATTAATTGTAAACATAATTCCTGAGCGATCGGAATTAACCATCTTCTGTACGATAGCTGAAATCAGTACTTTCTCGTGATCAAAATGATTTTTTTCTCTATAGTAAATTGCTCTCGCTGTAAACAAAGAAGCCCAGCAGGCTAAGACGGCTAAAACTACATTTTGTTTGCCTTTGACATTAAGAAACGTTGCTTGTTGACCGGCAAAAGAAGCATCCGGCAAATCTTCGGCTGTCGCTGAACTTCTTACAGCCACAAAAACTTCTTTCGCCTCGATTAAATCATGCGCCTGATTATTATCTGAACCTAGCAATTCATAACTATCTTCTATCTCTTCAGCAATCTCAGAAGGGATTGGTGTAGTAACAATTAACTCCTGAACTTGTTTCGCTGTTGATTGTAATTTATTATTATCTTCGATATTTAGTCCTTTCAGAATAGAAAAAATCTTTTCTTTTATCCCCGTCTTCTCCAGATATTCAGCATAAGTCTGAGCTGTAACGGCAAATCCACCAGGAACCGGAAGACCAAGCTGAAACATAATACCGAGGTTCATTCCCTTACCACCAGCTTCACCTAAAGAATTTTCATTGATATCTTTGAACCATTTTACATATGACATAATCACACCTCTCTTTATATTTTAGAAGACTATTATGCTTTTATTTCTTTTGGTATAGAAATAGAAATGTCATAAGGTTTTTATAATCTTTAACTTAATTTTAAGAAAATGTCTGATAAAACTGACCTCGTTGTCTATAAACCTAGATTATTAAAACCTCGTTCTTTGTCTGGAAGAGAAGTTCTTGACGCTCTCGTTACTGTCGCTTACGAAGCAGACAAGCGCTTTAAGCCAGAGATGCTTGACACACTTTGGGATTATGGGAGTTCTGATTACAGCAATTTTATTCATAACATCGCTACAGATTTTGGTTTACAAGAGTCTAATCTGCCAAAGAATCATCAGGTTGTGACTGGAGTTAGAAGTCAGCATACCCTTATCCCAAGAAGAAATATTGAACTCCTACTAAATTATATGAAAGTTGTAGATTCATAAAAATTAAAGAATATGAAAGAAGAGGATAAATTCTTACTTGTTTCTACTAGTATTGGTTACTCATTATTTTCTTCTAGTCGTTATTATGAAGCGGAAGACACTGGTTTCTTTACACGCCTAAAAAATAGAGTGTTGGGGATTAGGGCTCTTTCAGCTGTAGAAGAGGGGATTGTCGGATTGCTTGGACCCCATAAATTTAATGATAGCACTAACCCTTATGATATAATATTTCCCTTGAGTGATTTATTTAGTTACGGAGGTAGGTTTTTCATGCTACAACAAAGTAAAGAGCAATCAGTACAACATAATGGCGCATCGGTTAAAATACTCTGGTCTTTCGGCATCTACACTTCCTGGCCAGATCCTTTAGGTTACATCATTCTAAATGATAAACAAGTAGCAAGACAATTACTCTTACCAAACAAATGAAAAAATATTTAGAATTGTTTAGTTAAAGAAAACCATAAAAATTCAAATTTTAATTCGGCCCCTGCAACGAAACAGGAACCTTAAATGATAACCATTTATTCTTCATCTAACTCTTCACCGAAATCTTCTGTCTCTTCGTATTTCTCAGATGGCGCATCTTCCATGTTCTGCAATTCATCTTCAGTTACGGTAGCAAATTTTGATGGCCTTACTGGTTTTTCCAGTTTTTCCAGAACTTCCGCAAATCCGGCATTCTTGAGAACTTTCTTAACTAGAACTTTAACGTAGTCACCTTTCTTGGTGTTGGGCACAAAAAGGACAAATCCTTTGACCTTGGCTATTCCATCACCTTTGCCACCTACGGCGTTAATGCTTACTTCATATATATCTCCTTCCTTTACAGGAGCGCTCTGTTCATCCATTTAATTATACCTCCAAGTATTTTAGGCTTAAAAAGTATAAATCTTATAAAAAGGTGTTGGAAAAGATGATTAAGAAAAATATAAAAAATAATTTAATAAAAACTAATTAAAATCTTTCAGACCGCCTTCTTCCACCATGAAGCAAGCTTCACCATCGGCTAAGTTTGGTGCGTCTATCAGCTTAGCTACCCTGCTGCCTTTCTTACCCTTCCTCAGATAGATCCTGAAGGTGGAAGCATGCGCCACGATATGACCGCCGATAGAAGTTGTTGGGTCACCAAAGAACTGGTCCGGTTTGGCCATCACCTGATTAGTGATGTAGACGCAGATGTTGTGGGTAGCGGCAATTTTTGCTAAAACGTGCATGTGCCGGTTCAATTTTTGCTGCCGTTCTGCTAACGTTCCTCTGCCGATGAACTCTGCTCTAAAATGCGAAGTCAACGAATCGACCACCACTAGACGGACATTTTTTCCTTGTTCAGAAATCAGGCTTTCAATCTTCTCTGACAACAACATCTGATGATCGGAATTATAAGCTCTTGCCACCATTATTCTTCTTAAGATGTCTTCCGCATCAGCACCTACTCCATCTGCTAACTGTGTTATCCTTTCTGGACGGAAAGTGTTTTCCGTGTCCAGGTAGACCGCATAGGCATCGGGATTTTTGTGTAGATTGTTGACGCATAAGACATGGCCCACCTGAGTTTTTCCGGAACCAAATTCACCAAAACATTCAGTGATCGCTCCTGTTTCAAAACCGCCGCCCATCAAGGTATCAAAACTTTCTGAACCAGTGCTGATCTTGGAAACAAGTTCCCGTTTCTTCATCACATCAATGCCTGTCTCGAAGCCCATCTTCATACTGTCACGGGCTGCATTGATCATCTTCCTCGCTACCGCTTCTGAGACTCCTGCTGTCTCACACAATTCACCGATTGTAGCCACGGCAATGGACATCGGATCATGGAAGCCAGCACTTTCCAGTTTCTCGGCTGTAGCTGCGCCTACACCTGGTAAGTCGATAATCCTAAATTTTTTCTCCTCAGCAACTTTAACTGCTGGTTTAGTGATTATTTCTGCTTGCACATCATCATCCATTTCTTCCATTTCCTCTAATTCTTCCTGTTCTTCCATTTGTAACATCACTTCTGCCATTTTAATTTCCTCCTTTAAATAAATCTTGCTGTGCTAGAACGATATGTTCGTAAGCTTTCTGCAGCACTAATTGTGCTTTTGGTAGATCACTGGTCCGTAAAGAATTTGTCGTGTGCCAGTTACCTTCTTTGTCGGTATAATTTCTTTCGATGGAGATGGTCTTATACTCCGCATCTTCCCCATTAGCTTTCGAGCCTTTGTTAGACCACACAGTTGCAGAAATAGCGCCTGCCCGAAACTTGCGCTCTGGGAAGTTTCCTTCGTTTTTTACTAACTCTTTTTGTTCTAATTTTTGTTTCATTTTTTATACCTCTTGGTTTCCCTTCTTATTTCAGCCGACTACCCTAAGCCGGTGAGGTTCGACAAGTTGTCGTAAGAATACTACAACAGGAACTATTTATAAACTCCAGCCCTACCTGTCCAGTGTGACCAGTGAGGAAAGTTGTAAGGCTAAATTAAACTTAAGATGAAGCTGTCCAGTGGGCTGTCTTGTGGATTAACAAAATTCCCACTCAAACCCATAATCACCGAAACATTTAAAAGTAGCTTAATTCCAAATATGTATATAAATAAACTAAAAAATGCGGCTTACTCAAAATAAGATTGAAAAAATCCTCATTACCATTCTTGGCGAAGAAGGTCTACCCTTAGTCAGAGAGCTTGTAGGTAAAGAAAATGTTTCTGAATTTGATTTAGCTAAAAAGATCAAGAAAGATATCAAGATCGTAAGAAAGCAGCTTTACACCCTCTATAACCATAACGTTGTCGGCTTCAACCGCAAGAAGGACAAGCAGAAAGGTTGGTACATCTATTACTGGACCTTATTGCCCGAGAGCATCCGTTTTAGTTATTTCAAGATGAAACGTAACCTTCTTGACCGTCTTAGGTACCAGCTGGAAAAAGAAAGTAGTGAAATATTCTTTGTTTGCCCTAACAATTGTGTCCGCCTAAATTTTGACCAATCGATGGATTTTGAGTTTCGCTGCCCGGAATGTGGTGAGTTGACCCATCAGGATGATGGTAAAACACGTATCGGGGAGTTGAGCAAGCTAATCAAGGGAACAGAATCAGAGCTGGAAAAGCTGATCAAACAAAGACAGACTAAAAGGAAAATTGTTCAGGAGAAACAGAAAGAAGTCAAGGCTAAAAAGGTAGCTAAGAAAAAATCTGCGCCGAAGAAATCTCTGCCTAAAAAAAGTGCTACTAAGAGGACGACAAAAACTGAAATTAAACAGAAAACCGCAACCAAGAAAACTGCTGTAAAAAAACCAGCTGACAAGAAAAAAAGCACGGTAAAAAAATCTACCCTTAAGGCTGTTGATAAAAAGAAAACAGTTAAAAAAGGTAAAAAATAAATTTAATTATCTTTTCTTACGTTTAGCAACTTTAGAACTTCTTGATGATTTTTTCTTGAAGGTTTTTTCTATCATCATTTCCTCATTAAGGACTTTAGAGGTCATTCTTTGGATATTAGCTTCCATGTTGGCCACCCGTCTCTCTAACAAGATCAAGACTCTTAATGAATAGACTATCGCTGCGAGCGTACCGATGATTACCGCTAAAATAACTTCTGCTAATTGCAGGTCTGCCATGCATCTCACCTCTTTTGTTGTTTAGTTATAAAAATTTCAGGTTATATAAAAGTTTCTACATAAACATTTATAAAACATCTAAAAAACTAAAACAAAGATGAAAAGTTATGAAGATTTGCTGAAAAAGGCTGAAGAGGAGCTTCCTGATCAAATTCAGGGGGGAGAACGTTTTCAGCTAGAAAAAGTTATGGGGCATCTGGAAGGTAACAAGACCGTGCTGGTTAATCTAAAAAAGATTGCCAAGGATTTAGCCCGTGAGCCTAACCACCTGCTTAAATACTTGTTGCGAGAATTGGCAACACCTGGTAAATTTGTTAGAGACCAAGTTATTCTTGGCACTAAAGTCTCTGCTTCTGTAATCAACAAGAAGATCAAGAAGTATGCCAGTGAATTTGTTTTCTGCTCTGAGTGTAACAAACCAGACACGGAACTGCATGAAGAGAAAGGTGTTACCTACCTTAAATGTCAGGCTTGTGGTGCAAAAAAACCAGTAAAAACTATCTAGAATGAATCTTATCGTCGCAGAAAAAACAGGACCGCATGGCCAATTGATTATTGTTACCGATGAAAATATTTTAGGTAAATTATTCTTGGAAGGTCGACTGCAACTCGATTTAAGCAAAGATTTCTATCATGGTGTAGTTATGACGGAGAAAGAGATAGCTGAGCTGTTCCATAAAGCCCGTCACATCCACCTTACTGGTCAGCATGCCGTCAATCTAGGAATAACCCTTGGTCTTGTTGCAGAAAAAAAAATCCTCTTTGTTGCCGGAATTCCTCATGCTGAAGTTTTGATTGAATGATTCAGCTGACAAAATCACCCAATCCTGCTTGCTTCTCTTTCTCTCTGCCAAAGACACCCTCCACTTGTACTTTAAGCAGGTCTAAGGTCTGTTTAAGATAAGGTGAAAAATCGTAGCGTTGCGCTAACAATAATGATGGTTCTAGGTACTTGATGACAGAACCGTGATGGATGGTGAAGATCATTTTCCCGCCTTTGTCACAGTGATCACATTTTCCGCTTAATGGCGGCCTTCTGAATTTTTTATTGCATTTCACACACCTAAACTGCTGCATCGAAAATTTCCGAAGATTCCCTTTTATATCCTTAAGGAAATGTTTTTGGATCACTAGTTTAGCGACATCGTCCATGTCTACAGCTCTCACTTTCTTGGCAATCTCCATCTGACCTAGCAATTTATCCTGCATCGATGGTTCGGTCTTATAAGCTGAACATTGCACGCCTTTATTGAAATTATCAACATTATGGGTGAAACCAAAATCTTCAAATTGTTTTTCTGTGCCTAACCGATCAGCTAGCTGGGTTATTTTCTTACCCTCGACTTTAACATCCCAGGGATTCTTCATCTCTAAGGCGGCTTCATATAATTCTAAAGGGTAATTCCATTGTACATCTATTCCGTGCACCTGGTCATCAACCTCAGCGGGATTAAGTATGGAAGTAAGTACTAATGGTGCATCCATTGTCTTAGCTCCCCTTCTTTCTGGTAAGAATTTTCGGGAAAAATTTAGCAGGGCATCCATCAACAACATCACACACGCTTCATCGCCATCGCAATCTCTCCTCATCCCAGCATGGTACATGGGGTGGGTGATCAGCCCTTGTGTTTCTGAGAAACCAATAATCCTCCCTACCAACCCTGCTGAGATGTGTGGGGCTAAGCCGATAACTAGATGTCCAATCAGATCTTTTTCATTTTTCACATTATAGAAGCTGGGCATACCATAAAAATTTTCCAGCAGGTCATCAACAAATCTGGCGACGTTTGATAATGCTTTAGGCGCTGAATCTTCCAAGGAATCAAAACCAGGCAGTATCACATCTTGGGGTTTGATTTCTAAGATTTGATTTACATCAGTTAATTCTCTTCCTTCAATATCTTTTTCATAACCTAATTCCTTGAGTCTTTCTACGCTTGTCTTGACTTCTTTTGGTTTGAAATGAGTTATTGGTAATTCTGTGCAATCATATCTTGTTGTCCCATCTTTGTTGACATAGACCTTATGCTTAGCCCTTAATATTCCTTTGGCCAAGTGTTCCACCAGATGTTCTTTATTAGAAGTGCCTTTCACACCTTTTATGAGGTCAGCGATCATTCTTTCTTGCAACATCTTCTTGGCGCTGTTGAAGAAATAATTTATATCTAAATCTATAACTTTGTAAGGTACACCTTTACCATGTCGGCAGCTGTCACCTTGTATATCACCGCAGAAACGACAGTTGTACTTCTGTTCAGTCCTTGTGCCGCATTCTTCACATACCTGATATATTGTTTCTTGGGAACATTTAGGGCAATAAAAAAAAGGGAATGTGCTCCTTATCTTTTTAGCTTCGATGGCTGCTTGGAAACTTCTCATCCTTCCACCTTCTTCGCCGACAGGAAACATCACTTGCGGACTTCCAGTCAGATGTCGCATCTTGGCTTTCTCTGGTCTGCCCATCCTAGCTCCGATGAATGTTCCAGCTTTATCTCTTATTTTTATTGAAATAGTATTATTAACTATTTCCAGTCCATCATTACCATCTTTGAGAGAAAGATTTTTCATCTCTTCTTGATTAGAAAAATTTAATGAAAAAGCTAAGATTTTTGCTTCTTTGGCCTCAACTACAATATTTTCTTTGCTTACAACTATATGCGGTGCGCCTAGCTCATCTAAAACCTTTTTTCCTTGAAAATGATTTTCCATTCCGCTGAAATAAGGCAAGACTATCTTCTTGATCTTTCCTTCTTCCAGTTTCAATTTACCTTCCTTGAGCCATTCTATCAAGATTTCCATCTTTTCGCGGCTGACTAATTTCCAATAGAAGATATACTCGGGATGCAATGGCAAGTTATATTTTTTACTTATTTCCACCGCTTCTTCAAAGTCAGGATAATTGGTTAATGGTTTTAGGACAAAACTTTCTTTATGTTCAACACCACTTCTCCTGATTATCTCTTGCGCCCACCATTCCGGGCAATAACCAGCAGGCACCAAACTGTGTCCATTTTCTGAAAAATCACCATAATTAAAAAGGATATCACCTAAGAAGATAATTTCATCTATTTCCTTAAAATGTCTCTTCGCTTCTTCTTCATTTTTCAATTGTAAAACTCTACCATCCTGCAATCTGACGATTGGTCCTTCAATTGTGTCACAGACTGTAACAGTAGCGGCCTTTCCTGGTCTCTCAACTTTGATTTGTGTTCCTATAGCTATATAGTTGTATAAAACAGTTAATGTTGCTGGATGCAGGCTGCAGGCAGAAAATCCTGATGTACGGGTTCTGCCATATCGTAGCCTGAACCCCCCTACTCCCAACGGGTGTGTAAGTATTGGTCTGCCAGCCACGAGATCCATGATGAAAGTGTTGTTGGCCTTAACAACTTTCTTCTCTTCTTTCTCTGCGCCGCTGTCTTTAGAAGAATGAACTTCCTCCTTAATCCTGATTTGTTCAGCTAACCATCCCCAATCAAGGTCAAAAGATTTTCCCCATTTGGATAACCTTTTCCATAACTTCTGGCATTTTTGTGACAACCCTTCCGCTAAGACCAAAGCTATTCCTCCTCTGATAAGATTGGTCTCAATTCGTGGCAGATCTTTATAGTTGGAAACTTCAAAGACTTCTGTCGGGTCGCCATCAACTTCCACAGGAAGGTTAGAAACTAGGTGTCGTAGTTCTTCTTCTGATGGTCGGTACTGTAAGTTAGTAACCCGTTCATGATAATCTTGGGTCTCTGTTATGTAGCGACTGATTTCATTTTCATCAGGATCATATGGGTGATAACCCATCTTCACCCTAACATAATCTGCCAGAATTACTGAGGTGGAAGCGGCTGTACCTCCAGCCGCCCTAATTGGACCGGCGTATTGCAGCGCAAAATATTCCTTGCCATCTCTTCGTTGTTTAATTTTGATTCCAATAAATCCTTCTAAAGGTGCTGAAACTATCCCTAAAGTAAGGTAGGCAAAACCCACCCTTATCCCTGTTTCTATCGCTTCTATTTTGTTAGCAAAGCTGTAAAATTTTTCTTTGGCAACTTCCTCGGCAATCTTGAAACCTACCCGCCAATCTAATGACCCATATTCATCTTCTAGCTCAATTATCCGCTCGGGTATTCCCTTACCTGTTATCTGGGGTGAAACAACAGAAATTAATCCTACTACTCTTTCCGCCATGTTTTTGGCTACGGGAATTGGTACTTCATCTTCGGGATCTAAGCCTTTTTTTCTGGCTTCACTGGCAATATTATAGCTAATCTTGATCTTTTCCTCAATCTCAGCAAAGTACTTTGCGATTTGTGACGAGCAGGCTATATCCATCTTAGCCGAAACGTAAGATCTTCACCTCTCTTGTTTTCAGATTAACCACGGGAACTCTGGCTGGTTCTGGTTTGTGCCCTAGTTTTTCCTGAAAAGAGGTCGTCGCTTGCCAGCAGCTGCCACTAATCATCGTTACGCCTTTATAATTAGCCACTTTTGAATAATGGATATGGCCTGTGATAAAAAAGTCTGGAATTTGTCGGATCACTAGTGGATCCTCTTGATGGGCTGGATGATAAGGAGTTGAACCAAAAGAAGGAGCAAGATGTCTTCTTTTAAGAAGAAATTTCATGATAAGGTCTGCTCTGTGGTAACCGCCTTGCGTCCTTATTGATTCTACATGAGCTACATAATAATCAAAACTGTAGCCGTGATAAAGCAGGATGTCAAAACCAGAAAAATCTTTGGTCTTGCCAACATTCACGATGGAAGGGTTGGTGACTAAAGAAATATTTTCCATCTTAAATAATTCTGGAGCATATTCTTTGTAAAATACTGGTTGAGGTTCAGCTAAGTGTACCATGTCGTGGTTGCCGGGGCAGGCGATGATTTGGATATTCTTAGGTATCCTATCGATTAGTTTAGAAAATTCTTTATATTGCCCCTTGATGTCATCAATCTCTAATTCTTCTTGTTGTGCTGGGTAAATACCTATTCCATCCACTAAATCTCCGGCTAAAATCACATATTTTACTTTGCTGGCAATATTTCTTTGTTCTTCGTTGCCTGCTTCCTGCCTTATCCATTTTAAGAATTTGTTAAATTCTTCCTTCATAAAATATTTTGAACCGACATGTATATCAGAAAGAAAGATTATATATTCCTCTTCTGGACCAAATTTTAACTCATTATTGATTGGTATGTCCGGCCAGACAATATTCTCAGCAAATATTATTTTATCACCATAGACTCCACTTACACCAATTATCTCATCTACCACTAAATCTTTTGCTTCATGGAAGATGTTTTGTTTATTTTTTGTTATCAAAACTTTCATGCTTCCTGTTGGGTCTTCCACTGTTATCATTAAATTACCATTTTTTGTTTCCCCTATATCTTGCACAATCCCAATAATTGCCACACTATCTTTTTCGTTTTTGTTAAATAATCTATTGATAGCTGTAGCCTGCCGTAGTTCTTGTCTTCCCCTGAGTAAAGATTCTAGAAAACGGTAGCGGGAAAGAAAATAATTAGTAAAATCACTAATATTATAATCATGTGGTTTGTTGATGTAAGAAACAACTATATTTACTTTGTTTTCATTTATTTCTAGTTCTGTTTTCAAGTCTATATTCTTGATAGCTATGGAATTTGTGGTAAAATTACCATTGTTTTCCGCCAAATATGATTCAATTGAAGATATTTCTTGTGTCAGTCCTTCTTCTTGTTTATCTTCGCTGGAGATGGTTGTTTTTAGAGAAACTCTTTTGAATTGTTGTAATTGTGTTTGATAAAGTTCATCATCCCTGTCTTTTTCAGCATGTGCTCGGTATTTGTCAATTTCATACCAGTCAACCAAGGAAGATTCTTGTTTGATAATCTTGGAGTAGTCTTCATTAAGTACAAGAAGATCTTCTTCTTTCTGAACTTTCTGGATCATTTCTTCATCAAGCTCTTTCTCCAACATCTCTTTGTTGAGGAGTACCCCTCTTTCAAACATTCTTTCAATTAATTTTTTTTGTGACATCTAAAAACCTCAACCAATATTCAATGATTTTTCCAACAATTCCTTTAATTTTATGATAATATTTTCTTCTATTGAAAGGGATATTTCCCTCGTTCTACCATAACGTCCTTTAGAAATAATCTTAGCATTAATTATTCCCAGCATGTCTAATTCCGCTAGGATATCGGAAACTCTTCTTTGGGTTAAAACATTGAAACTTAATTTTTTGCATAAATCAGAATATACATCATAAATTTCCCCGGTAAAAAATTGTTTTTTTTGTGGTGAAAGAATTAAAATAGTATAAAGAACAGCTTGAAATTGTTTAGGTTGGCTGTTCGTCGCGTTAATTATTTTATCAGACTCAACTTTTTTTTCGGCTTCATCGAGATGTTTTATCTCAATTATTTTAGCTCCACTTCTTTCCGCAATTTCGCCAGCTACCCTTAACAAATCTATTGCTCTTCTGGCATCCCCGTGTTCACGTGCGGCATAAGCGGAACATTTCTCAATTACTCCTGGTTGTACTGTTTCTTCTTTAAATGCTTTGGTAGCTCTTCTCCTGAGGATATCTTGGATCTGCAGCGCGTTGTATGGTGGAAATATCATTTCTTCTTCCGAGAGACTGCTTTTTACTCGTGGATCGAGATTTTCTGAGAAAACCAAACTGTTGGATATTCCTATTAAACAAATCTGCGCATTTTTTAGTTCTGTGTTTATCCTGGTAAGGTTGTAAAGAAGTTCATCGCCGATCTTCTTGGTTAATTGATCTATCTCATCTAAGACCAAGACAATTATGCTTTTTTCTCTATCTATTAACTCATAAAAAATGTTATATACTTCATCTGTTGGCAAACCGGTTGGTGGGACATCTTTTCCAAAAGTACGGATTAGTTGAGCAATTAACCTATATTCTGTGTCAGCTACCCGTTTCAGTTTGCAGTTGATGTAGATAACTTTGAGGTTGACATAGTTTTTTTGGGCTATCACTTTCATTGATTTTAAAATTTGTTTTATGGAAAGTGTTTTCCCTGTGCCGGTTTTTCCATAAATGAATAAGTTTGATGGTTTTTCTGTCCTTAGTGCTGGGGCTAATATTTGCGCCACTTCCCTCATTTGTTCTTCCCGATAACGCACATCATCTGGTTCATAGGAAGAAAGCAGTACATTTTTATCCAGAAATAGAGATTCTTCCTTCAAAAAATTTTCAAAATAGTTTCCTATATCATCCATCTTATTACTCCTACCCCACAATTTCCGATGGAAATGTTTTTTGTTTTTTCTTTTAAATATATCAAAATCAAAAAATAAACACCGCCAACAAAAAAATGTTAAGTTTTGTTTATTCCTCCCCCACCACCATTTCAAGTGGAACTATTATTTATAGTTATCGTTAAACCACCAACCATTAAAGAACTAGTGTTTTTTGTTTGTTGGGGTTGTTGTGTTAACAAGAATAAGTAACTATGTGTAAATCATATTAAACTATATTATATTACTTGTTAGTATGGTACATCGATATTGGTAAAGGATAGATGGTGTTGGATGGTTTGGGTGTTGTGGTTATTTGTCTGTTCTTTTTGTTTTTTACCAACTCTTTCTTCTTATTATATATATTTTCTATATAGAAAATAATATAATAATATAATATAATAATACAAACAAATAATAATATTATAATAATAAATAGCAATACAATTACCTAACAACATAATGATCAAATTATAATATCAATCGAAAAAACACCACAACAAATCAACAAACCACAACCCATCAACAATACAACTACTAACCATCCCACCTCAAATATAAACAACAAAAACCCACCAACAACTTCTCCATAAGAAACAATGGGGTCTCTGTTGTTATTAATAATCATAAAAAACCCCCATAATCAACCCAAACAACAGAACAAAAAATATTTTTTTAAATTTTTCTCAAACAAAAAACAAAAATCTCCATGAGAAATGGTGGGGTGTGTCACAACACCAAAACAACAAAAAACAACAAACACTACCCTAAAAACACAAAAACAAACAAATAAAAAATTAACAAACCCAAAAACATTTAAATAATCTAGAACCAATCTCAACCACATGGTTTTAGAACGCATGCTCAATCCATTTAGTCTTAAAAAAAGACCTTGGGAAATGTTTGTAGCCGGTTTCACCTACTCGCTTGTTGGCGTTGGTTTGGCTCACCTAGTGTTTAGCGAAGTTTCCGACCTACTGATGGTCTTCTTGATAGTCTTGGCAACCTTACCAACACTTTATGTTACTATCCGCAACGAACAAGAATTAGAATTAAAATACGAAAAAGAACCTAGTCTCTTGAAAGAACATACCAAAGTCTTAGTTTTCCTCATCTTTCTTTTTTTGGGAATTACCACTGCTTTAACTTTGGTTTATATTGTAGCGCCAGAACCATTTGTTGCTTCGACCTTTGGTATACAAAACGATGCTATAAATAATGTTAACCAAGTAGTTCACGCTCAAGTCACCGGTTCAGTTGCTAAAGGAACAATTTTAAGTAGAATCCTCTTCAACAACATCAAAGTCCTTTTCTTTTGTTTGGTCTTCTCCTTCATCTACGGTACGGGCGCTATTTTTATCCTAACTTGGAATGCTTCAGTTATTGCTGCTGCCATCGGTAGTCTGTTTAAGAGTGAATTATCTAAAACTGCTGCTGTTGTTGGTTCCTCTACCCTATCTGGTTATGTTGGTTCAGCTGCCCTGAGCTTCTTTCGCTTTATGACTCATGGAATTTTCGAAATTGCCGCTTATTTTGTTGCCGGCTTAGCTGGTGGTATAATTTCCATTGCCATCATCAAACACCGTCTCAAAGAAAATAAAGTTATCATCGATTCTCTCGATTTGGTGCTGATCAGTATAGCTCTACTCTTTGCCGCCGCCATCATTGAAGTTTATGTTACCCCCGTCTTATTTTAATCGATAAAACACAACAATCAACATAACCAAATCAATAAAAAAACAAGACTAAATTGATAAAAACTATTTTTGATCCAATATTACAGCACTTTAACCTTACCTGGTTGTATTTGAAATATCTCTCCTGTCTCTAACATCCTATCTAAAATTTTTTCCACATTATCCAACACAGACTTCTCAATGATATCTTCCATCAAAACACCACCACCACCATCCAGTTCTTTGATCAAAGAAATTATTTTTTGGTTGGGTAGAAGTTTGTTTTCTTCTTGTTCTTCTACTTTCCCTAAGTAATCACCTTCAACCAAAACAATATCATCTTCCTTCTTATTTTCACTTTCCCTACTTTCTTTCACCTCGCTTTTCTTTTTCATTTCAAGTGATCGCAGTTTCAACCATAGTGGATTAACCTTCTTAACTATTTCCGGCGAAATATATCTTTCTTCATTATAAGTTCTGATTTTTCCCACTACCAACACAACATCACCAACATTTAAACCTTCAATATTTTTGTTTTCCTCAAATGATCTCAAGATTATTCTTCCTTTTCCATCATCTAATAATAAATTGGTTATTGAGCCGATCACTTCTTTCTCCACCAAAGTTGCAATTAAGTTCAACCGGTAGATTTTTTTGTTTTTAAATTCCAAATAATTTGGTGCTTGTTCATCATCTTGCACATAATTACCTTTATTTAAATCAGAAATCAATGTTTTTACCGCTGGATGCCTAGTGAATGATTCCATCTACAACCTCTGGATAAAACCTCTTTTCGGTTCGAAGATATCTCCCGATCTTCTCAACTTTTCTAACAATTCATTGACTTTAGTTTCATCAATATTCTTTTCCTTTGCGGCTTCCACGATACTTTCTACTGGCACAATCTTACCTTCAACCTGTTCCTCTAAAGCCTGGATAATCTCTTTAATTGTACTTAAACCGCTTCTTTGCGTGGCAGTGATCCTACTGCTTAGCCGATCAATATCTATCTTTCCGGTTTCTGAATCTTTAGCAATCTGGTTAAGGCAATAATCAACTAATTCTATCGCTTTTTGTGCATCTTCTTTAGTAACCTTTTCTGAAAATCTTACTTTTGCAGAAGCTTCTGATAACCTAACCAAACCCTCTAGTTGCCTTGCTGTAATAGGAATACTCCTTATTCCTTCATCATTTGTCGCTGAATTCCTCATATTTATGTAGTAATCTTTTATTTCGTTGATTGCTTCATCAGTAATAACTGGTTGTAATTTTAGGCGGATATGGGCAAAATATTTCTTAAGTATTTCTGAAGATATTTCTGAAACAGCCTTATCTGGTGCTTTATGCAAACCTAGGATAAAAGAAGCGGTTTTCTCATCTTTTTCTCTTCCTGGATTGTCTTTCACGGGAAAGATCAAATCAAACCTATTGATTAAAGTTGGCGGCAGATTAATCTGATTGGCAATAAGATCATAAGGATCAAACCTACCAAATTTTGGGTTAGCAGCTGCTAAGACTGTTGTTTCACATCTTAATGTTGCCTGGATATTAGCTTTAGCTATGCTGATAGTCTGCTGCTCTAAAGCTTCGTGCAAGGAAGAACGATCTTCTTTGGTCATCTTATCCAACTCATCAATGACCGCAAAACCATGATTGGCTAAGACTAGGGTACCTGCTTCCAGACTCCAACCTCCCAAAAACTCATCTTTGACTACTGAAGCGGTAAGACCCGCTGCTGAAGCTCCCTTACCGCTAACAAATCTCGATTTTGGTGCTACTTTGGTTATTCTCTTTAGTAATTGCGACTTCCCAGAACCAGGATCACCAATTAACAGCATATGCATATCTCCTCTAGTAACAACTCCATCTGGTCTTACCTTCCGACAACCACCAGCTAATTGCAAGACTAACGCTTCCTTAATTTTATCGTGTCCATAGATGGAAGGAGCTAAGCTCTGTGCTATCCTTTGTAGGGCATTCGGCGAGTGAGCGATCTCTTCCATTTCTTTCATCTCTTCATCACTAATCTTAATATTGGTAGAATCATCTTGTAGTGGTTCCACAAAATTAGCTTCAATAATCAAATCATATTTAGTCGACTGCCCGCCGGAATGCAAGGTTATTGGCACTTCAGTAATCCAGCCATAAACTCTTACTCTCGAACCAGGACTGCTTCTTCTTTCAGATATAGGTGAAACTAAATCATCCTTAAGAAAAACATTGATTCTCTTCGGCTGTGAACTATCGAGATCATCTGGTGATTCTTCTAACACCAACCCTTGACCATCCACCAATTCTTTTGATATCTCTTTAAACTTCCCTTTCCTGCCGCAGCCACATCTAGAAGGTTCACGAAATTTTTTATCCAACTGTAGAACGTTAAGAATATTTCCACAAGATGGACATTCAAATTTAGCTGCTGTAACATGCGGTCTTACATCTGATTTCTGCCTGACAATACCTTCACTCCAGATAAATTTCATCAGGTGTTTGCTTCTTATTTCACTGATCTGTATCTTCTGAGAATGTGGCAGGTTGTAGAAACGCACATTGAACTTATTTACTTTCTTCGGTAGATCAAATTCCTTGATAGCAATCTCTGCTGCTTTGATCAACTCTTCCGGACTTTCCAAAATTTCTTCTGCCAGGTCCGGATTAAACTTGACCAGTTCAGCAAAATCAAGCACCATAAACTTTAATCCCTTCCGAACAATTTCCAATAACTGGGGGTAATAATTCTGTTCAATAAATTCCTTAAATACCTTTATCTGTTCATCAACTTCCATGTAAACCTTAACAGCTTTACCCTGCCCGTGGTATCACTGCGCTTACTTCGCAAGCTTAGTGCTACTCAGAACAAACAGCTGACCCCCAAAATTGTACTGTGTCATACAGTTTAAATTATTTTCTAGAGTAAAGAATATGTTATCATCAAGACTTTACTTTAATAAGATAAAAAAATTTAAATTAAACTTAAAATAAACTAAATTACTTATTAAGCAATTTTCTTAAATTATCAATCAATTTATCTGTCGCTTCATTAACCGCTTCTTCAGTCTTAGTTCCGGTGCAAACTATCTTGCCGTTGCTGAACAACAGGAATGTGGCATTAGTACCTTTTAGCTTATGTACTAAGCCTGGAAACTGTTCTGGCTCATATTCTGTGTTTGGCAACTTCAAACCTAAAACATTTAGGTTAAGATCCATCCCGATGCTACCGGAAGCAACAATATTCTGCACAGTGATTTCCGGTTTTATTGTAACAATTATATCTAATTTTTTGAGGCTCTTGATGATGCTCTGGATACTCTTATCCACATCTTCCATTGTTCTTGCTCCAGTACAGACCACTTTTCCACTGGAGAAGATCAGAGCTGAAGTCTTCGGCTCCTTGATTCTTAATACCAGTCCCGGGAACTGCTCGGGATTATATTCGGTATTTGGCAGGGTTGCTGCCATTTTTTCCAAAGGGATGTCTTTTTCCATTCCTGTAGAAACAACAATATTTACAATCCTTATACTTTTTTTACCCACTACTTTTTTTTTACTAACTTCTTCCTTCGCCATAATCAACCCCCAAATTAATGATTTATCCCTTAAAATAAGAGATGACCCGAAATCTTAAGATTTCTCGTTTGTTTATAAATAGACTTAGACTATATAAATATTACCTTTATAAATGGGTTTTTATAGGTTTATAAAGGAAAGGTCATCAATTGATATAACAGCATTTTTTACAACTCTTCTTTACTTTGATTTTCTTCAATTCCATATTATCTAGATTAAGGTAATAAAGAAAAGAATCAACCCCATAAATTAACGTCTTCAAGGCCAAATTAACTTGCAGTACAGCAATTCCTGTCGTCGCCACATTTAGTACGCCTGCTTCCTCACAGCTTTCCATTTCTTTTTCCTGCAAAAAACACCTTAAACATGGTCCTCCCTCTATAATTGGCATCACATAACCTTGATTTCTGATAGCTGCCGCATAGATCCATTTCTTGCAATTATCATTGATCAGAAATCTTGTTCTCATGTTATCAGTACAATCTAACACTAAATCATAATCCTGCAGCATCATGACATTCCTTTCCTCCAACATCGTTACCTTATACTCCATGGAAGTAAAATCTTGCAGCTTTTCATAAGTAGCCAAACATTTACTTTTCCCTATATCTTCCTTGGAAAAAAATTGTCTTCCTAAATTGCATTCTTCAACAATGTCATTATCTACTAACAGTAACTTTCCCACTCCTGCTCTTGCCAACAATTCCGCTGCTGCTGAACCAAGGCCACCAACACCAATAATTGCTACTTTGGCTTCGGTTAATTTGTCCTGCGCTTCCTTGCTGATCAAAGTTATCTGCCGTTTACGCACTGATGATCACCTTCATCTTGCAGGCATTACAAATATCCCTATTAGCTGGCTCGCCGCATTCCTTGCAGGTCTGCATCGGTTCTTCCAGAGACTCGCCTTCTTCTTTAAGTTTGGGCAGCAACGCCAGAAACGACTTGATGATCCCTTGTTTAGTGCCAGGATAATTATTCTCCATCTCATTGAGCATGTCTTGTATCTTAAACCTGTAACCTTCATTAGAATAAGGGCATTCACTATAATGAACTTTGAAACCTTTAAGGATGGTATAAAGCCTTACTTCTTTCTCGGTACAAAAATACAGTGGTTTAACCCTTTGTACAAAACTTCCATGTTCACGTGTTCCGGTTATCGGCCCCAATCTGCCGGCAATTTTAGTGTTTGCTTTGAAGATATTCATCATTATTGCTTGCGCCTCATCATCTAAATTATGACCAGTTACCAGTTTTGTCGCTCCCTGTTTCCTTGCTTCACGATTCAGCAGATATCTCCTCCATACTCCGCAGACGTTGCATGGTTTTTTGTTAGCATCCTTGTTGATTTTTGGATAAGCTTTGTCTAGGGTTGCTCCCAGCTCTTCCAAAAAACTAACTTTATGCAATTCTACATCATGTTCTTTGCAAAATTTTTCCAAATCTTCAATTGTCCTTTCCCGGTAATTTTCTATACCTTCGTCAACTACTAGGGCGAACAATTGTTGTGGGTCAAGATTTTCTTTGACCAAATATCTTTTTGTCAAATAAAGTACTGTGAGAGAATCTTTTCCTCCAGAAGTAGCCACACAAATTTTATCATCTCTTTTCAATAAGCGATATTTCTTGAAGGTGGAAAAAACCTTTTCTTCAAAGTAGTTGATGAAATGCATCTTGCATAATGCGCCGTGCTGCAGCTGGATTACGGCCTTCCTTTCACATTTTCCACAGTCCATCTCAGCCTCCTGAAACTACATTAAGAATCTCTATCTTGTCTTCATTATCAAGAATTTCATCTTCTGTCAAGATTTCTTCAGCTCTCAATACTAAGACTGTTTCAGGATTGATATCTAACTTTTTAAGAAGTTCATCCACTGTCCCAGAAAAGCTAATCTCTTCCGTAGTCTGCTCTCGTTCAAATTTTATTTCCATGTTTACCTCCAAGTAAGGTATTTATCCTTATTTTACCTTATTTTTTATAAATTTTAGCGTATATTTATTAAAAAAGAGATATTTCTCCATTCCATGGAAAACTATCTCCTACTTTCAGAATCAGCAGAAATTAACAACTTGTCTCGTCAGCTGGGCTTCTCTTCCTGCAAATTTTTAGGCACTATTAAAGGTGAAACCAAAAAACAGCTGTTGAAGGAAACTAATTCAGCTAAAGGTATCAAGATATATAAACCGCTTAACGAAGACCTGCTTCGTTTTGCTCTGGAAAAAACCACTGTTGATATTATCTACGGGATGGAAGATATCAATTATAAGGATTCACTACATTATGTCAGGGGAGGTTTAGACCAGATAACCTGCAAGATTGCTGCATCTCGAGGAAAAACTGTTGCCTTTAGTTTCTCTGAAATATTAAATACAAAAAATCGTGGCAGACTTTTAGCCCGCATGCGTTTAAATATTAAACTTTGTCAGAAATACAAAGTTAACATGATCTTCGGCAATTTTTCTTCTGCTGTGAAAGAGATGCGTTCAAAAGAAGATTTACAGGTCTTTCTCCGAATCTTGTCAAAAGAAAAATAACAATTTCTCTTCTTCGATATATTTATATATTACAATTAATTAATCTTTATCTATATATGGATAAAAAAAGAGGGATGCTAATAGTTGTAATTATAGTGGTTGTTCTAACTTTAACTAACCTCTCTTTAGCTCAAGAAGAAAATATAAAATACTCTGCTTTAGATTTAGGCACTTGGGACGTTGATGATGGAACTATGTTTGATAGCGGAGTGAACGATCACGATAGATCAGCAACCTCTGTAGATGGTATTGTTGATCCAACTCGACTTGGATGCAAAGTTATCATAACAGAAGAAGATGGAGGACTTGCAGGTGGAGATGATAAAGGTGCGTTATATGTTTACGAAGGAATTATTGTTGATGCTTACAGAACCGAAGATACCTTTAGAGATAATTATAATGAGCGCGATGGAAACAGCAATGTCCGCACAGCAGGAGTGAACGCCAATGTGGCTTCTGCTACTGGAGAAGCTTACATCTGTGCCGAAAATTATTGGTGGTATACTTGTAATGCCGATACACAAGGACAGAAAGTCAGAGCCAATACAACAGATTTAGGGGGCAAACCATACTCTCTCTTCAATTGCACGGTAGACGATGCGGAAATTTATAAATGGGAAGAATTGGGTGGAAGTGATGTTGATGGTGATGGTTTTGTTTCTACAATATATCCTGGCGGCAACGATTGCCGAGATGACCTTAAAGAAGTTAATCCTGACAAAACGGAAATTTGTGGCGACGGAATCGACAACGATTGCAATCCACAAACTTCCGACAACTGCAACGCTAACCAAGCAGCTTGTGAATCAGAATTCAATTCAGTTGGCGAATCTCTACCGTGGATAGACACCTCCACTGGCGGTTTCTGCTGCGGTATCAACGGCGATGTTGATATTGGCAAGCTTATCACCTCATCTAGTGAAGCAGGGGCAGGCACCGAATATATCTGCCTCAACAAAGAAAAAGCAAAATTTGATCCGCAAATATATTCTTATCCTTCAAATGATTTGGTAAAAGCTAACTGGGCTTTAGTTGGTGCTAACACCGCCGCTTTCAACATTTTCACTTTATCCAATAAAGAAAAACCATACGATGTTGTTTCTAATGGTGAAGTCTGGCAAGTTTGTGATAGTAATTCCCCTCAAACCATGAGCGCTGAAGGATTGAGCAACCAAGAATTTGCTAACCGTTTCTATTGCTATCAAGAAAATGACCATTACAGCTGGGCTGAATGTTATGATGGAGAAGATGCACCTTACAATGAGGGAGAAGATGCACCTTACAATGAGGGAACAATAAAATTTCGCCAACCAGGAGACGCCTTATACTCCTTACCTTTACCTCAAGAAGAGATTTTACCTCAAGAAGAGATGTATGGAAAATATGTTGAAATAACTCCTGAGATTTATCAAAATTATTATGATAACAACTACATCGACTTTTCTGGTTATGACAACCTGGAATTTTTCGTCAAGTTTGTTGCTGATACAGAAGGCAATGCGGTTCAGCAATTATCTTTGCTTGATGGTACTTTGCCTGCTGATATCAGGTTGGTTCTTAGAGGGCCAGATGATGTTGTAATATCTGGTGGTAATGTTCTCTTCGATGATAATATCCTAGGTTATGCCATTGACAATCCCGAATTGACCAACAATGATTGGATCCACATCAAAGTAAAAATATCCGGTCTCACCAAGATCAAATACTTACAGATTGCCAGTTCTAACGAGAAAAATTTCATCGGCGTAAGAAATATTTACTTAACTAGTAATACCCAGCCTAACCTTTTCTGCTCCGGAACTAGGAGTCTTTACAACAACGCTTGGATCTCCGATTTTGACAGTGAAAACGGCAAGAAAATTTGTAACGCCATATATGACCCCACTTTTGATAACGATCCAAAATCTAACCCTACTGCTGAGGGTGAAGCTTGGTTAGAAGATGCACCTTTAAATTTCTGTTGTGGTGATGACGGCGCGGATGATTATTATGCCGGTCCTAACAAGAAAAACAACGGTTGTTGGAACGGCCGTTTCATCAAGGCCGGTGAGAAGACTATGAATCTTGACTTATCCCTTTCCTACAATGAGAAAAAATTTGATGTTATTTCATCTAATGTTAACTTTGATTATCAGCTTGCTCTTACCGATCCAACCTTACCTTCTTCACTCCCCGCTTTTGGTGTACCTAGTTTAGAAGTTACTTCCGTCCTTGCCCCTGATTACTTTTTTGACAAACAAGGAACAGTAACTTACTCGGAATCTCCTAAAGTTATCGGTGAATTTACTTACAATAAAAATACCAATGAAGTCAACTCCCAAAATTTAGCTGAATTTAAAAATTATGTACCCATAACTTATACAGAATATAAAACAACCTACGCTGATAAAATTTTTATTATCCCCCTTACTCCAGAAGATGATTATAATCTCTATTTTAGGAATAAGGAAACCAGTGAAATCATCTATCATACTCTTGCCATCCAACTTAATAAAGAAGGCACACCAATTACAAGAGAAGTTCCTGTTCTGACAGCGGAAGACTTAACTCAAGATTCAGAAACTTTTCAAGTTGTTGCCGAAACTGACAAGGTCAATGTCGAAATCAGTCAAGGTCCAGCTCAAGCTGAGAAATCTTTCTCCTGTTCCCAAGACATCTGCGTCTTTCCTCTTCCTGGTCTTCCGCCTTACACCATAACCTACAGCGGTTCTTACGACTTATCTTTCACTTATCTCGATCCCGATACACAAAAATCAGCGGAAGTTCCCGTCATCAGCGGTCAACCATTACCAAATTATCCCGGCAACCTCATCGCTACGAGAGTATCTCAGCAGATCCTCCATGTTAATGATCCTGACAACATCAATTTTGGTTTCTATGGCTGCACTCTTTCTTCCGATCCAGGAAAGTACCTTATCCCTGCCAGTAGCTGTACTTACAAAGCTGGTTATTCCTGTGCCATCAGCACCAATAAAGATGGTACTACAACTTTAAACACCTGGGAAAAATCCACTCTTGAATACATCGGCTATGATTATGATCAGAACGATAAGACCGTCGGTTCACAATTCCCCTTGCTAAAACTTACTGCAGATGAGCAATCAACCTTAAAATTAAACCATTCTTCAACTGTCTTTCCCGGCAGAAATTTCCTTTCCAACGCTGAGTTTAATCACCCCACACTTACCAGTCTTCCTTACTGGACTATCCTTTCAGGAAATCTAGTTAAGCCATCGTCGCAATTATATAATAATTTTGCGCCGGGAATGTTAAAACTACTTGCTGGTGAGCAAGTTTTATCTGAAAAAATAGTTATTACTGATTCCACCTTAAATTTAGCTTTCTCTCAAGTAGGAACTTGCCCTGCCATTGTAAACTTGGTTAACAATGATGGGGTATTAACTAAAGCCAATAACCTCAACAACATCCCTGTTAATGATAACATCTACCTTTACTTGCAATTCACTGCAGATAACGAATGTAACATTGAACAGCCCATGTTGCAAGTCCTAAACTCTGAGCAAACCTCGGCTAATTATTCTTATAATTCGCAAAACGAGATTATGCCCGGTGACCCGCGGGCTGCCACTGCTTGCTGTCCGCAAAATAGTTGTTGGAACGGTTATGCTTGTGTTGGAGAGATGTCCAATCAATCTTTTATGACTGAGCAATCTGGCAATCAAAATTATCGCTGTATCGCTGGAGAGTGGACGCAGCAGGAAATAAAAAAAGATTGGAATGCCGACAGGAACGGTTTTTGCGCTAAAGATTCACAATGCTTCGTTCTAGGCTCAGACTTTACTAAAACTTCCGCTGCAGCAACTTATGCTGATTTCTATAACGCTGAGACTTACCCTATCTGTATCAATGATGGTGAATCAATTTTTGACCACTATTGTGATAACGGGCAATGGACTTCTCGGACAAAATTTGTTGCTGAGAAAATCCTTGACACTGTGGGCAGTGATCCACAATATTCCATTTATTGTTCTAACTACAATGATGCTTTGCTTAGTTATAATAATGAAGAACTTCTTGGCGGGCAAATACCGATAACTGCAACATCAAGTAGTCTGCTGGGCAGCACCAGCAAAACATTGCAGACTTGTTACACTTTGGACACTGAAGTGAGACGTCTTGTTCCTGATAAGGAAAACACCTGCATCAATAATGTTTGCGTCGTCAAGAGCAAAGAGGGTATTTCTTTCGCTACAACCTTAAACAAACCTGTAACGGATGAAAATTCCTTCCTCGCCGCTATCAATCCTAACTTACCTTCACAGATGAACGATTGCAACGGCGATGGCGATTTCTTCAACTGCAACTTGGCTAACCAAAAAATAGGTTATTCTCCTAAACTTAACGCTGTCTTTTACAACCTTGATCTACAACCTAGTTTCCTCAGCAATTTAGTTGATTCCGTCTCTAACTTTTTTCATAATCTTTTCAATCCGCAGGCTTCCTTGGCGGATCAGAAAGGTTTCATAACCGAAGCTCAGGATTTCAATGAGGTTTATTTAGCTAAGAAAGACAACAAGCAAGTCCGTGGTCTTAAAGAGATACTCACGTCAAGTAACCAAACTCTGATAATAGAGTATGAAAATTTTAAGACACCTTTATGTGATTACATCAGCGAAGGGAAACTAAAAAACCCTGTTTTACAGACAGAATTGCTTGAACAAACATCTGGCATAAAATTCATTTCCTGCACGCAAGACGGGGATATCCAAAGGATCGAAGCCGTCAGAGGTTTAGACTTCCTCTGGCCGCAGTTGACCGGCAAGTTAAGAATTTCTGAATGATTAAGACCTTAAAACTTTCAATATTTCCAAATAATGTTTTCTTGTTCGCTGATTTGGTTCTACTTTCCCTTTCCAGCTTTGAAAATTAACCGTAACAACTTTTATAAGTTTAATAATATTATTAATACGGTCAATGAAAAAAAAGAGGTACGATTTAACTAGTAGTAAGAAGGCACAAATCACTATTTTTATGATTGTTGGTTTGGTTCTTCTCTTTGTTGCTATTTTTACTTTGGCACTTGTTAGCAAGATCCAGAAATCTCAATTAAACAGCCAACTGGAAAATCTCGTTACCAGAAGTTTTGAAAAAGAAGGTATCCGCATTTATGTTGAGGACTGTCTACAGGACGGCTTAGAACAGGCTTTAACCCTTTTAGGCAAACAAGGCGGCTTATGGCGTGATCAGGATGGTGGGATAACTAATTTCAATTCACAATTCACTGGGGTGGAGATTCCTACCGAAACTGCTGCTGCCGGCGGCAGGGTTTTTTATGGCATCACTAACTTAAGTTATCAGAATTTTGCTGCTTATCCTTGCCTCGACCAACTCGACAGCAATCCTTTCTGCAAATACTCTTATCCTCAAACCGGCAGTTTCGGTCGTTTTCCCCTCATCACTAAAGACCATATCGCCGGTGATCTTAGACGTTACTTGATCAAGCAAACTGTGTCTTGTGTAGAAAACTTCACCAAAACTAAAATATCTTCGCAAGCAGAGTTAAAACCTGCCGAATTACAGGCTACTCTTGACCTTAATGAGGAAGGCATCATTGTCAGCATCGAATATCCCCTAACTTTTATTTTAGGTAGTGATGAATATTTCAGCTTGAAAAAATTTGATATGCTTTACCCGACGCAATTTTATACTTATCTGGCTAAATATGTTCTTTCACCTCTCCGCTGGGATCAGCAGTACATTGATTTTCCTTATACCAAAAAAACTCTCAACCAAGGAAATTTTAATTATAACCAAACATTTTCCTGCCTTAATGGTAACCTTGATGCTACAACTGGGTGGTTTAATTGCCAGCGTGATATCTCCTCTTATTTTGGCAACCTTCCTTATCAATTAGAGATAACTCCCTTAGATCATGGTGATGATCTTTACACTTTCCGCTTTCCTGGCAACGCCATAATTTCTGGTCAGCAGGCTGATTATGTTTACCGCGTCGCCCGTCAGAACCGCCAACCAGCGCTCGATTATATCGAACGTTGCAGTATCGGCGATAATGCTGATTATGATTACCTTGTCGTCAAAGGTGCTGACAATGATCTAGGTAAGATAACTTTCACCCCTCAAGCCCGTGATCCGGACGAGGATTTTCTAACTTATTCTTTCAGCATGGATAACCAAAAAGAAGAAATTCCTTCCACGGGTTCTTTCAATGTTCTGACTGATTTTGCCACCAACAACCCACAAAAAACTTTTACCGTAACCTCTCACGATGGAGAATTAAGTGATATCCAAACTGTTCGCTTAAGAGTAGATCCTTTATTCAAGCCAGAAATAACTTTCCGTAACATCGTTAACAGTGCAGCAGATCTTTCCCTAGAAGATCCATTTTGCATCGAGGTAATTTACCCCGGCTTGCCACAAGATGCTTCCTCTCCTGGGTTTACCTTCAGATTAGGTCAGCAAGAATTGCATTTAACGAGCGGTGAAAATGGTTTCGTCGATGAGTTAGGTTCATTTTATCCTAGCTGCAATCTCCAAAACTTCAATAATGTTGATATTCAAACCTATCATGAACGTATCTCCAGTTATCTCTCCACGACCGGCGAAAATACTTTACAGATTGATGGTGAAGTGAAATACGGCGATGATCCAGGATGCAGTTACCAAGTAGCCGATAACACTCAAAAAATTAATGTAGCTCAATGTACACCTTACCTCAATCCAGCTGATGATCCGGAAAACCCCCTGCCTTTCATCCCAGGCAAACCGTTGGTTCTTGGTAGAAATCCCTTCGATTATTCTCGCACTTGTTGTACTGCGCTAGGAAATGTGGTTGCTGCCGGAGAATCTTGTTATCCTGCCGAAATGGGCTGTTTTGGTCAAGTTTCCGGCAATGAGGAAAAAGTTTTATTAGAAAAAACACTTTTCACTTGTGATGGTCTCCGCGGTAATGTTTGTGGTGCCGATCCACAATACGATTTAGCCAAAAATGAGCAGGGAAAGGTTTTATGTGGTAATAACCAATATCCTTCTTGCAGTACGGCAATAGAACAGAAACTTATTGATCAGGAATGTCAAGGCAAGCCGGCTAATAGCATTATCGTCGATCCATACACAGGAGGTACAGCTCTATGTTATGGTGCTACTGGCTGTTACTTCTGTCCTTCCAATCAGGTACATAATGGTCAGTGCGGGAAAAGTTAAAAAAGTTAAACATGGTAAAAAATACTGATAATTTCCTTAGAACTTTAATCTTCTTTTCCTTAGTTTTAATTCTCTTCCCTTCAGCTGCCGCCGATTGTTTTACCTACCAGGATAGTCCATTTTATTGCACCGAGATGAGCAAACAGGATGCCGTCAATGAATGTTCCTTGTATCCCGGCTGCGTCAATAGCATCTTCTCCACACCCCAATCCTGCGCGGAATTACCAGAATGCCAGAAGGTTCTCTGCAAAAGTACTTGCCGCGAAACGTTTTTAGGTAATTGCGCCTCTGGTGAAGTTCCTTCAGGTGAAGAAGAGCAGTGGTGTTCTGCCGGTTGTTGTTCTTTCCAATATGGCAACCAAAATTACTGCCAGTACACTACCGATAAATGGCGCTGTGCTGTGGCCGCCCAGAATAAATTTGTTGTTAATTATAATTTTGATACTAATCTTAACCAACAATCCTGCAGTAATTTTTGTTCCCAGAATTCATTTGGTTCTACCGTGGTTAGCCAGCAGCCGGCAAATCCTGCGCAAACTTTAGAAAAAATTTCTAAACCACAGCAAAATGTACCTATTCCTTCTGAGCAACAGGATTATGCCGTTTTATGGATTATTATTTTGATCTTACTACTGGCGGCTTTATTTTATTTTTACCATTATTTTCACCGCTCGTTAAGGCAAACTAACCTTCCATCTGTAGAAAAAAATACAACCCCCTTGCCTTCCTGGCTTTCACCCTTCAATTCTAATCCCCAGTTTCAGCAGAAACTTAACAAAATGAGAAAAAAAAATCGGCAAAAATTAAAAAGTGACACGCGTGCCGAATATTTAGCCTTGCACGATCTGGCCTTGCCTTCAGTTGACGACTTCTCCAAACTGCAGCATTTAGCTAAGATGCATGAAGATAAAGGAAAACATCGAGAGCTGGTTCATTCCCTGCGCCGCTTACAGAAGATGACCAAACATACCAAAAAACCTTCTAAAGATTTTGCTGATGTCTTCGCTGATTTAAACAAGATTGTCAAGAAAAAGTGATTCTTCCTTCTTTTTAGCCTCGCAAACTTTATATACTATAATTAATTTATTTATTAAGGATAGATGGTAAAAAAAGGAGGTCTGTTTTTGGTACTGCTATTTCTAGTTGTAACTATCATTTCTGTCTCTGCTGAAACTTCAGGTTGTTATTTCTATCCCGCCGCCGATGCTTCCTATTATTGCGCTCCGGGCATCACTGATACCATCGCTCAGGAAGATTGCGCTCAACATGCTGATTGTAGCTTGGAACAATACTTTGTCGCTAAAGACTGTTCCCAGCTGGAACAATGCAGACCCGTAACCTGCAATATTGATTGCAACCAGCTTACATATCAAGGCCAATGTTTAAGCCAAGGTGGTTTAGTGGTCGAACCGGACGATCCTCAATGGTGCCAGCAGGGTTGTTGTCGTTTTACCATCCCTGGTCAGGATAATCAATGCGTCTCTGCTACCGGCAGGTTTCAATGCGAAGATTTGGCTCAGAAAACCGGCCGCACCTACACTTTCCTCCCCGGTCTCAGCCCTGATCAATGTCAACTACAATGTCAGATAGAATTAGCTCCGGCACAATTAACGATAATTGTCTATGATGAAAATAACCAACTTACAGATGCTACAATAAATTTAATCAATGGCCCTCAATTAAATTATGCCGATCAACAATATACAACCCAGCTATCTCCGGGAGTCTATTCTTACACTGTAATCAAAAATGATTACGCCGTCTATTCAGGTTCGGTCTCTCTATTATCCGGAGATGCCAAGACTCAAGAAGTTTTCCTCCAGAAATCTCTTGGTCAAGGAAGAATTGACGTGAGTTTAACTCTTAGTGATGGTAAATCACCAGTAGGCGCAGTCTTATCTTGGCAAGGCCCTACTAATGGTCAGTCTTCTTTAGGCAATTCTTACACCTTACAGAACTTGCCGTTAGGATCGTACAGCCTTACTATCACTCTTGCTGGTTATCAAACTGCTCAGCAGCAAGTGACCGTTTCAGAGCAACCGGCTTCCGTCGTTTTTATCTTAAATCCTTCCAGTCAAGTCAAGGTTTTTGGTTATACTGTCATGAAAAATACCCAGGAAAGAATTTCTGGTGTTAACCTCTATGTTGATGGCTTGTTCAAAGGTCCACGTTCCAGTTTTGACAATCCAGGTTATTTTGAATTTTATTTTAATCCGCAAGATCCGGAAGACCATACAATCTCGGCTTTTTATCAAGGTAACGATTATCAATCTGTAGTCTATCCTTTTACTGTTTCTTCCGCTCTAAAAAATCAGGATCTGGGCTTGATTGAACTCTTCACCTATCAATCACAATGTGCTGATGCTCAGCCTCTAAATCAATTCTCCGCTACTGCCGTACCTGGCAAGAAAGCCGTGCAGCTGCAATGGCAAATACCTTGTCCTGATGTTATTGGTTACACCATAAAAAAATATCTTGGTTCTGAAGCTAGTGATGCTAATCTTTTGGCTACTTATCAAGCTTCCTTGGCGCAGAGCAATTTCCGTGATAGGGATGATCTTCTCTGGGGCCAAATTTATACCTACACCATCCATGCTAAGTATAGTACTTCCCTTCCTTCTGCTCCTCTGGCTGCTACTATAACTTTGGGCAATGAATTATGTTTAGATCATTATGATGACCAAGCTAAGCAATGGGACAGTTTTTGTGACGCTGAAGCCAGTGGCGTTCTTACATGCAACGATGCCAACCAAGTGGTTAATCTTAACAGCTGTCAAGCTTTAGGCACGCAGTATTACTGTGCAGCTCAAGGTGCACATCAAGCTGGTTGTAAAGACGCTGGCATTTGCTCTTATTCCGCTGAACCTTTCGGTCTCTACTCTAATCCCGAGCAATGTTATGGTGGCTCTTCTTCTGCTACTTCCAGCAATTACTGCTTTTATGATTCCTCTAGTACTGTTGCCGACCAATGTCAGGAATGCAGCCAAGTTACCAACTGCTTTGATTACAAAAGCCAAGGTGCTTGCGAGTTCAACAACTGTCTTACCAGTAAATGCGATTGGGTGGCCGGAGCTTCCAACAATAATTTGTTGGACTATTCCTACCTTTTCGCCGGTTATTCAGAAAATTCCTTGTTCATCACTCCCGAAACCGGTGTTGGCTACTGTGTTGAAGAAAATTACGAGCAGGATGACCAGTGTGGTCTTTGCGGTCCGGAATCCTCCGTTTTCAACAATTTTTACTGCACAGCTGATGTCTGTTCAGCTCTAGGTCGATGTTTTTCTTCAGATCAAAAACCTTTAAGTGAATGTTTAAGCTGCGGTGATTATTCTTCGGCAGAATCAAATTGTTATACTTACACTACTCAACAAGAATGTGAAGGAGACAATCCGTTAACGCTTAATGGTGATGGCACGATCAGTGGTTCAGCTGATAGTTGCGGTTGGAACCGTTGCGCTTGGGCTGGTAATCAATGTATCAAGGATGGCGATGCTGATCAGGTGGATGACTGTGCTGATGCTAGCAGTATTCTCTGTCACGTTGATACTACTCCTCCCTTGACCACGCTCTCTCAAGATCATGCAGTTTCCTTCTCTGATCCGCAGATTTCCTTCCTTGGTAACGATAACTACAAAAATATTCCTCAGCAGCCAGGAAAGATGGGCTGGCTTAAATTTTGCTTGTCACCTGTTGCTGCGCAAAAAGCTGATCGTTGCACATCTCTGGAACAGTTTTCTGAGGCTGCTTATTCTCAAGTCACGGCCATCGAATCAGTGAATGTGGATCTGCTCGCCTATTTATTTGAGCACAGCATTACCACCGACGATGAAGGTGAAGCTTTCATCCTGAAATATTTTTCTCAGGATGTTTATCATAATCAGGAAGATTTGCAGGTAGCTTCTCTTTACATCGATAATATCAAACCTGATTTTGAGATCCGGCACAAGAACTTAACTCTTGGTTCGCAGACTGATCTGTCTGTCTGGTTAGAAAAATTATCTGAACCGGTCTCTTGTAGCTTTGTTCTTGATCAACTGCATCCATCTGGTCAGCAAATTATTAAGGTTCCGGAAAATAACCAGGCCCGTTTTTCTGGTTTACCAGGTGTAGTCTATGACCTTAATGTCACCTGTGCTGATAATCAAGGCAACGAATTGAGCAAAAGTGAACGTTATGTATTTGATCTAGAACCAAAAATCGCTGTAGTTTATCCTGCCGTTTCCGGCGTTATCGCAGAAACCAGTATCGCTTTTCAGGTAACTACTGATGTTGGCACAACCTGCGAACTTTGGGACACTTCCAACAGCAAGATTGCCGATTTCCAGACAGATAGTAATGGTTTGGAACACCATACTCCTGCCTTGTCTGGTTTCATTGAGGGAGACTACACTGGACGATACAAAGTGTTTTGCACGGAACTAAACACTGGTGAGAGATATGAAGATTATTTCAGTTTCTTGATAGACTTCACTCCTCCACCTACCACCATCATCCTCACTGAAGGTGCAAGGATTGAAAGTCCTAGCGAATATGGGTGGGAACTACCTTTTGTCAGTTCTGCTACTATAAGTTTTACCTGTGAAGACAATGGTTTCCCCTGTGACAAAACTTATTACTGCTTGGGCGATTCTTGTTCTTTCATCAATGATCCTGGATACCAGCAGTATACTACATCTTTGACCTTAGAAGATTCTACTCAGATCTGCTATTATTCGACTGACGTTGCGGCTAGCCCCTTCCCGCAGATAACTTGCGGTTTTATTTCCATCGAAGGCTTTGGCATTGTCTTGGAAAAACCTTTGGCTAAACATTACCTTAGTGAAACTTGGGGTGTAAGCAACGAAAATAATTTTACTATCCAATTCTACACCAAGATACCGACCAGTGAATGCCGTTACGACTTTATCAGCAATTTCAATTACGACGATTCACCAGCTTTCAGGGTTATGTCTCCTGATAATGATGGTCGTTACATCATAGAAGGGTTTCCAGAGTCTGCTGGCAGTTCAGCTTTCTCTAATGGAGGGGGTACCAAAGAATTATTTGTGAAATGTCTTGATGCTGGTGATGAAGTCGGCCCTGAGAAGAAGTTAAATCTGGAATTTGATCCTAGCGCCCCTAAAATAACTTCTGCCTCTGCTGATCCTAACCCTTTGATTGAAGGCAATCAGATAAAGTTATCGGTTAAGACTGATGACAAATCAATCTGTCGTTACACTGATCAAGGTCAGACTGATTACAATTTAATGCCTTACACTTTCCCTGGCGGTTTAGATGAAGTTATGTCTTTGGCGCATGAAGATTTTTTCAAGATCAATTCTTTTATCGGCTTGACTAAAGATTATACTATCAATATCGCCTGCGCTAACGGTGCCGGTGACTATTCTGAAACAAAAACAGTCAACTTCAAGGTAGATTACACTCAGCTTGGCGGCATAGAATCAGTCTACCCTGCCGGCGATCATCTTGCAGCTACGGCTGTAGAACTTTCTGTCACCACTTCCAAAAATTCGTTATGCACTTATGATACTACGAATGCCACTATCACCATGGCTGGTTCAGGAACCCGTAGTCACACTTCCCTACTTAGTAATCTGGCTGAAGGTTATTATCATTATCCTCTTAAATGTCGCATGGCCGATCAAACTTCCGAGCAGGAATTCACTTTCACTATTGACTTGACAAAACCAACCATCCTTTCCCTTGATGATGGTCAATATAGTTGCGGTAATGAGGGTATTTCCATTATGGTGCACACTGATGAAAATAATATCACCAATTATGAATATGAATTATATGATTTGGGCAATAGCTCATTATCTGGCAACAGTTCTGGTACTCTAGTATCTACTGCTGTAACCGGCAGCGAATTACCTTTGAAAATAAGTTCAACCTTGATTTTAGGTGATCATTACCTTGTCAAAATCAGGGCTGGCGATGCGGCTGGCAATTGGGGGGAATTCAAGACCAGCGATGGTTTCCTTGCCACTTCCAAAAATCAAAGTTCCTGCGAAACCGATGAATATGCTCCTGTTGTAAAAACTCAGGAAAATTCTTCCTGCACTTCTCTTCTGGTAGAATTGCAATGTACTGATGACACTGGTTGTCAGGATTTTCAGTACGACAAATCCACTAACGAAGAATCTTGCTTAATTAGTTTACCCTACAATGGACAAAAATTAAATTTTGATAGCAATGGGGTAATCTGTTATTCAGTTTCTGATCGTGTTGGCAACAACAAGACAGGTATTTTAGCGGTAAAATTACCTGATGAAGATGGTGATGGTGTTCTCGATAATTGTGATGTCTGCCCACGCACCAATCCAGGCGAATTTGTTGATACTAAGGGTTGCGGCAGTGGCGAATCAGCAGCTGGCCGACAAGATCTCAACCTCGATACCGATCAAGATGGTTTGCCCGACAGCTGGGAAAACACTTATAACTCCGTTGGCTGTGAATTGGACTACACAAAACTGGATTCAAACAGCGATGGGCAAGCCGATTCCACAGAAGATTATGATGGTGATGGGCGCGACAATTCCCGCGAATACCTTGACAGCACTGATCCTTGCATTATCGATAAAGCGCGCGGCCTTAATGAAGTTACACCGTCGGGAATCAGCACACCTTCGACAGTTGCTCCTGCCGGCAGCAAAGCCGGCGCTTGGTTCTTGCTTATCTTCGGTCTGCTTTTGCTCTTGGGTGGCAGTGGCTATTTAATTTATTACTATCTGTATTCACCCGAGGCTAGGAAGCCCTTGCAGCAGGCTTATACTCCGATCATGGCTAAGCCGGCTGCACCAAAAAGTATTACTGCGGCTTCAGAGCAGAAATGGGAGTTGTTAAGAAAACAGGAAACTTCTAAAAGAAAATCATCACAGCGTTCCTTGTTCTTCAGTGCTTTCGGCAAAGATTCTCCAGCTATCCCTCATGTCGAAGAAGCTTTGAGCAAGAGATCACCTCATCTCAACAAATTGCAGGATCTGTCTCAAAAATACGTTGAGCACAAGGAAGAGATCAAGCCTGGTTTACGCAAAGAAGAAGTAAACATCTTCAATAAGCTGGAAAACATCGCCAAGCAGACTAAAGATCAGAAGATTGAGAAAGTAGTGACTAAAGAGCAGGCTATAAATATTTTCTCCAAGCTACGGGATCTTAGTAAAAAGAGGAAAGGAAAAAAATGAACAAGCGGGGAATAGCTATCGGTCAGATTTTTATCTATATCGTTGCTGCCATAACTTTCGCTCTCATAATGATTTTTGGCTATAAGATGATCACTGATTTCCAGAAGAAAGGCGAAGGTGTGGAATTTTTCCAGTTCAAGAATGATCTTGAGACTGACGTAAAAAAAATTTATACCGAATATGGAGCCATCCGTAACCTGAATCTGCGTACACCAACAAAATATTCTCAGATTTGTTTTGTCAATCTTGACCTTGACCCTAAGACTGTTCCTGTCGAACTGCAATCCTTATGCGAGAAAGATCCTTATGCTTGTGATGTCTGGCAGGAAGCTTGGAACAATCCACAGAACCAGGGCTATTTTGCCGTTGATGAGAATGTTTTTTTGACACCTGCCGCAGAAGGTCAGCCACCAATCAAGGTCTATAAGATCTCCTTAGCCGGAGAAAATCAAGGCTATCTTTGCTTGCCGATCCGGCAAGGTTCATTCTCTTTCACGTTGGAGGGGAAAGGCGATCACACTGAGATTTCATGATAGATATATTCCATGATAGATATGATAGATATCTCAATTAAAAATAGCAGATTGAAAAAAAGAATAAACAAAAAATAAAAAATAATGAAAAAAAGTGGACAGATACAGATTACTTTCAATTGGGTTTACATCCTGATAGCCGGAGCTATCATCTTGCTTTTCTTTGCTGGTCTAGTGATCAAGCAGAAGGCTGTCTCAGAACAAAACTTGGCAACTGATATTGTAAATATCTTGGATTCAATCTTTACTTCTGCCGGCGTTTCTTCCCAGACGAAAGTTTTTCTTGATACTTCCGGTTTATCTAGTTATACAATCTTCTTCAATTGTCAGGATCGTGTTGGTGAGCTAGGGATAAAAGGGCAGGGGCAAAGTATCCAGAACGCTGTTGATCCCATTTTTTCTCCGGCTGAGGTGCAGACCACCGGCTTGATCTTATGGAGTCTTCCTTATAAGCTTCCTTACAAAGTGATTGATTTCCTTTACATCATCCCTGCTAATGCTAAATATTACCTGCTGGGAGCTGATAACGATTTCGTCCGTGAATTTACAAACTCAACTTCAGATGAAAGTCCGAGACTGAACATTAATACTGAATTCATCTCTTCCTTAAATGAAATAAAACCTACTTCTGGAATTCTTTTACGCCTTGTCGATCTGCAAGGCAACCTTATCGTTCCCGGTCCTGTGCCTTCCGATCTTGCTGGCAGTTCCGCTACTGCGGTTTCTTTCACGGCCGCTGGATTAAATTTTTATCAGGAAAAAAATGGTCGATGGGATCTTCTCAACCAGGAGGGACCACTTCCCTTGATCTCTCTTGGCGGCGAAAAAGACGCTGCTAAGCATGCTGCTATCTTCTCCTCTGATGCCGATAATTATTGGTGCAATATGCAGAAAGCTTTTCATCGTCTGCAGTACGTTACTGAAGTTTACCGCGGCAAGGAAGAAGAGATGGATGATTTTTATACTGAGAACGGCGGTGTCTGTAAAGTCTTGCTTAGTGCGCAGGATAACCTTAGATCAAATCTTTTAACCTTACAGACCCAAGCTCAGTCTTGTCGTTATGCTTATTCCTGCGCTGACATGATCAAGACTGCTGCGCGGATAAAAACTCTGGATAATCAGCTTTGGGAAAGCCATTGCATCAGATTGTATTAGGATAAAAAATGAAAAGAAAAGCCCAAGCTCAGATGACGGAAACCATCGCGGTAATTTTTATTTTCTTTATCCTGATCCTTTTTGGTCTAATTTTTTATGCTCGTTATTCTCAATCTTCCTTTGCTCAGAAACAGGAAGAACTGTTGGCCAAAGAAGCCATCGATTCCACGACGAAAGCATTGTTTCTTCCTGAACTGATCTGCAGTAAAGGTGAAGCTGAGCCGGAAGATCATTGTCTTGATTTGATGAAACTAAGGACCGCTAACGAAACATTCCAGAAATATCTTACCAATTACTATTTCAACATCTTTTCTTATGCGCGCATCACTGTGCAAGAGATTTATCCCGACAACCGTTCTTGGATTTTGTATAATCGTCCTAAAAACAATGCTACTCGCGAAGAACCTACTTATTTCTCGGTCTCTTTAAGAGAAGAAACGCCCGATCCGGCCTATAGTTTTGGTTACATCGAGGTGAGGGTTTTCTCATGAAAATAACCAAAAAAGCTCAGATGGAAATGATGGGTTTAGTTGTTATCGTAATTTTGATCACTTTAGGGATGCTTTTCCTCGCCCAATTCGCCCTCAATGAGCAGCCGCAGAAAAAGATATTTACTCGTAAAGGCCTAGCTTCTTCCACGATGGCTTCCCTGATGAAAACGACTATCGAAGAGACTAACTGTCAAGGACTGCAATTTGAAAAAGATCTGTTGGAAGAATGTGCGAGGTATAAGGTATCTGGCTATTCGTTTCATCTTTGTAACGGTCAGTTTAGTTGTGACTTTATTGCTGACCTCAGCAACGAACTGTTGAATGCCACTCTCGGTCAATGGAATAAAAGATATGAATATGTTTCTAGGCTCGTTTCAACAGGAGATGTTTTGGTTAACGTAGCTTCAGCGGATGGTGGTTGTTTAAGCAGGAAAACCGAACGTGATACTTCCGGCTCCTTCTTCCTTAACACCGATTTTGGTTTGGTGGAGAGCGTCCTTTATATTTGTGAGTGATCTTCCAGCGGTTGAGACATTTTTTCCTAATAAAGTTGAATTTTCAATCTGGTTCGTTAGATAGTAACTTATAAAAACCCTTGAACCACTTCTGCTACATGGCACAATCTAAACCAGCCCTTGTCTTGGGCGCTGACGGTAGCCTTGGAAGACGTATTTCTGAAATTCTTTTTTCGCTGGGCATAGAATATATTCCTGCTAAATGGTCAGGCAGCATGAAACAGGATATAACTGGCAATCCTATCGATTTCCAAGGTCGAGAAATTTATCTGATCGATGGACCTGATCTGAGTGGCAGGGTTAAAGAAGCTGAACGATCTGGCTTTCGAGTAGCGGGAAAAGTAAGTGATCTCAATCCTGAGAATCTTTCAGCTGTTTTTGATGTTGGTCATAAAAATGGAACTATCTATAATTTTGCTAACAATATCCATCCTGTTGGTGTTCCTTTATTAGTGCAAGGGGGAACTCCTTTGGAAAAAAGTTTTGGTCTTAACACCTTTGCTTCTATTCCTAGTGCTGTAGGTGATACAGGTTATGGTAGATTTCCTCGCGCTAAGCAAGTTTCCTGCAACGCTACCTGGACAAGCACCGCTCTCACTCTCGCTCAGCAGTCTTTAGGCAAAACTTTAGGAGAAATTTCTTATGTTATCTTAAATTTGCAACGAAGATTTGCTGACACTGAAGATGGAGAAAAATTTTTCAATCCTCAAGATATGAAGATGGTACATTCCCGCAAGTACGAAGAAGATGTATCTTCAGTTTTGCCTTCTGTTCAAGATAAAATCATAACTTATGCCAGCAAGAACGACTGGCGTACCTGTCATTATGGGACCATCGTTATACTTTCTTCAGAATCTATCAATCTGGATACTGTCAAGGAAACTTTCGCTAACTACAAGCGCGCGGTATTGTTAGAGCAGGATCTCGCTTCTGCTGGTGTCAAGGAAGGTATGGAGAAAATAATAACATTGGGAGAAAAATTAGGTCTCCCTGATGGCGATGTGGCAATACCCTTATATCATCCCAGCTTGCTTGACCGTAACATTCTCTGTATTTCCGGTTATAATCCTCAAAGAAGCATTACCTTGCCTAGTTCAATCGACTGGTATTGGTCTGTTACCAATAAATGTGGCGATTGGCAGGAGTCTTTTAGCAAGACTAATGCGGAGATGAAATTGTATGGGGTAAAAATTCCGGAAATAAAATCATTCTTGGAACATGAACTTAATCGTTAGCATTTTTTTCCTTTTCCTTTCCAAACCCATAGCAACCTTTATATACTAATTTTAATTTAATTAAGAAGAGATTTTACTTTACAAAAAATGAGGTGTGTGACTATGGATAAGAAAGGTCAAGGTCTTTCACTTAATGTAATCATCGTAGCGGCTATCGCATTGGTAGTTCTAGTTGTTTTGATAAGTATCTTCGTAGGCAGATTTGGGATTTTCCAAGGTCAGTTAGGCGGAGAAGCTAAAGCCGAGATTCAGTCGATGCAGGCTTTCTATGGCGATTGTCATCCTAACTCTGTAGCTGAAAGCGATCTAAACAATGCTTACATCGCTGCGGATAAATTAACCGATACGACACAGAAAGATCAAGCTAAAGCTCAAGCCAAGGCTGCGTTCCAAAATGATGTTAACAGATGTAAGACTTACTCTGATAAAGCAAGTTGTGATGATGACGATCATTGCGCTTGGTAATAAAAATGAAGAAGGCTAGTGCTAACATGTGGTGGATCATCATCGGTGCAGTCATCGCTTTGATTGTGATGATTGTTCTTTTAGTGATGTTCACCGGTAAAAGTGGCACTCTGGAAAAAGGCATCCTTGATTGCGAAGGCAAGGGGGGAACTTGTTTTGCTTATGATTCTCCGCAGCCAACTTTTGAACAGAAAGTTGCCACTGAAAACAGCAAATGCAAAGATGGAGGGGGTACAATTTCTTCAGCTTTCACCTGCACCAACGCGGGAACTGGATCTAATGCTATCCCCCGCTTTTGCTGCTTTGAAGGTTAGTAAAGATGCTTAACAAAAGAGGTGAAGAGACGACCGGCAGTTCGCAGATTGTTAGCGCAAGGTTGATCGTAACAATCTTGGCTGTTGTTCTTGGTCTCTTATTTTTAGGTTTTGTCATTGTTAAACTCTGGACGAGGTTGAAACCATGAACAGCAAGAAAGGCGATCTATCATGGCAGATGATTTTGATTTTCATCCTTTTACTGGTCTTCCTGGTCTTCATGATTGTCTGGATAACTACTAGTGGTAGTTCAGGATTAAATACGGTTTTAGATAAATTATCTAACCTCTTTGGGTGATTAAGGATGGAGTTGATTGAAAGAATAATTTTTATGGTAGTGGCCTTGTTTGCTGTAGTCGCCTTAGGTTATTTTTTCTTCTTCAGCAATGGCGGCTTTTCTAAAGCTGATACAGTTGTAACCAACGCCACTCTCGGTAATTTACCAGAAGACACAATACCAACTTTCACGACCGCTTCCATTCCTGCTAACCATCGTGAGCAAATTTTATCCTTAAAATCAACTATTGAACAGATGCTGGCTAGTGATAAAGAAAATTGCTTCGCCAATTATGGTGGTTTCACTTTTTTAGGTGACCATGGCACTAGCCTTACTCTTGCTTATGATTCAGAAAATTCTCAGACAAAATTTAGTGTAAAAGGAGGTAATGCCGGGGAGCAGATCATAACTGATCTACGTTTTACTATAAATGATCTGCAGCCCTGCGTCATTGCTGGAAATCAAGAAGTAGTTACCAACTTTAACAATAAATACATCCTGCAGTCAGGAACAGTTTCTGGTTCTGATCATTATCCTGTCTCTTCCCTTAATATTCTGGGTTCTAGTGGAGAAACTGTGGGAGAAAACATCGGCACGGCCGGAACTATCGCCACTGATGTTGCTGCCGGTGTAGCTGGTGTGGGAATAACCGAAATCAAAACTTGCCACGAAGGAAACCGGATTAAAGTCCCTGAACTAGAAGGTGTTGTTAACGGACAATGCAATAACTTAGAAGACGGCGGCATGCTTTACAAGTCGGGTAATCAGATATGCTTCTTCCCTACAAATTACAATACCAACAATGAAGATGGGCTTGATCGCGATTATGTTGGCGGCACCGAAGAAAATAGCTTGAAATCAAGATCCATAAAAAAAGAGATACCCTTATGTTAATCACCAAAAAAAATAAACAAGGACTGGCCATGGCCACTTTAGTCTATATCATCCTAGTTGTTGTTGCCCTCATCACCATAATTTATTCTATCACTGTCTTGTTCAGCAAATCAGATACTAAAGAGCAGGAGATCCTTTGTCATGACAGCATCGCTTTACGCATGTCTACGCAAATCCAAGTAGGATCAGCTACAGTAAACCTTGGACCTAATTTCTGCACGACTATCGACAAAGAGATAAAATCTTCTAACAAGGAAGAGATTAAATCTGAAATTGGCTATATGATGGCGCGTTGCTGGTGGATGTTTAATGAAGCGCGGCAAGATGACCTATTAGCCGGCAATCCTAACTTATGGAAAGTCATTGGATTGGAAGATGAACCTAATCGTTGTTTTTTATGTTACACTGCAACGTTACCTCGCAACATTGAAGGAGATATAACTAAAGATGAGATGGCCGATTACTTGCTTGAAAATGAACATCCCAACATCCCTGGTTTGACTTACATTGATTATTTCCAGAGTTATGGTGGAGCCGGCACAGCTTCTTCCTTAAGTGATATCAAAGCGAATAACATTTATGGCATCGCTTTCCTGTCTAAATCTGAAGATAGAAAATTTAGCCGGATCATCCTTGATGAATTGAAAAATATTGAACAAAGCGGGTGTGTCATAACTTCAGATATCAATGATAAAAGCGGAGGAGATTAAAGATGAAAAATAGAAAAGGCGCAGCATCTCAGTTAACGTGGGTTTTGGTAACGATGGTCATCGCCGTAGTCGCGGGAATATTAATCACCGCTGGTGGTGGCAAGGCTTTCGCTAAAAGTTTCAGTGCTGTCGATACGCGCTTCGACGACTTGGGTGATTGTGATCTTGATCATGTAGCTAACCTTTTTGATCAATGTCCTTGCACCTCCACGCAAGGAAATAGTGACCTCAAATTTCGTGGCTGTCCCGTCGGCACTCAACAATCATCCGCTACCGCTGATAAAAATACTTGTGGTTGGTATTTAACAAACTATCCTGATTGTAATATGCTGAGAAATAATGTTTTCTCCGCTGGTGGGAATAAACTATATGCTTCAGAAGCAGAAATCCCTTGTTACGAGCAAGATGACAAAGATATCAACATCAAAGCCGCTTATGTCCCTAACTGCGAAGGTCCTTTCAAAGATGTTTGTAAAAAATTTGAAGATTCCAACCAGCGACGTTGTGATTACATCAGCAGTCTTGTCACCGAAGTTGCTGAAGGCGCTGGCAAAGGTATCAAAGGAGACTGGGATTTACAAGCAACTTTATCCGTCTATCGTGATAATGAATTTAATAATTTAAAAAAAGAAGTAACACCTGGTGAATCATATACCTACACCGCCGATTTAGCTCAAGTTCAACAGAACGAAAAATTTGGTGTCAAAGTCAATCTAAAAAGAATTGGTAAAGATAACCTCCCTAAACCATTCCAGGTATCATTCGAGATCTGTGATACCAATCAGGTTAACTGTAAACCTTTGATTGTTTATGCCGATTGGGAGCTGACCACCACTGGTAGTTTAGAATTTCTCAGTTCAACTTCTGAAGAAAACGGCAAGGTCACATTCTGGGATGGATCTAATCCTTCAACTTTTATAACTCAAGGTGCTTTCCTTAACCTGGGAGTGCATGGTGATTATTGTGATGGTGAAGGTATTACCACTTGTTATGTTAAAGTTATTGTTGATTCGGCTAATGAATACAATGAAAATGATGAGAACAATAATCAGTTTGGTTTCTTTGTCACTCTAACTAACCAATATAGTTTACAAGCTTTCTCTAGTTTTCGGGTTATTGATCTACGGAAAGACTGGGATTCCACTGACGCTTTTACCGAGACTATTACCCGCACTTGTCCTGAAGATAAGACTGTAAGCGAATGTGGACAACTATTTATGGAAGAAGATGATCCCGGTGACAATAACCCTAACGCTGGTTCTTATCCCACAACAGATGCGCCAAATGAAGCTTGCTGGATTTTCGCTTCAGAGTTAGATTCTGGCATTGGTGGTGGCGATCCTGATCGCGGTGCCGCTGCTTTTGCTGAGGGCAAAATAATCTCTCGGAGTATTTCCAATGACTTTTCTTCAACTACTGATTGGATCGCGCCACAATTATCGGAAGATGATGCTCAGGGCTTATTCATCAATGGTAAGTGGAATTATCCTGCTGGCGATCTTCTTTGCACCGCTAATATCTGGCGGCAATGTGATGAAAAACAAAAGGGAAAAAAGATTGTCCTTCAAGGTAACGAATATACTTGTCAAGACAGTTCCTGGGTGATAACCTCCCGGCAAGATGTAAGCAAAACCACTGAAGAAAGCCAATTAGCCAAATTATCAGTGATTACTCTCAAGAACGATGATGATTGCAGTGAGGGAGACAAGATGCTTTCTCCCATCCCTAAATTAAGTTCTATAGATACCTGTCTTGTACCAAAAACTTTAGAACAATGTCGTAATGAATGGCTGACTGAAAACGCCCCACAATCAGGTTTTGATGGGTCGTGGCCAATAAGCGAAGTTCAAGACGGGGGTTGTTGGGTTTTCTTAAAAGAACAAGACGATATTGACGGCAGTGACCTTGGAGCCATTTCCGTACCACAATATACTGTCATGCCAGCTTACGAGGCCCAAGCCTTAGATTTAAGTATCTATGCTAACCGTTTTGTAACAACTCCTGGTGGAGAGGAAGCTAAATGTCTGATTACCCATTCAGGATATTGGTATTCCACCTTAGGTCTGATCTGTAAGGCTAATAAATGGGAAATTTGCAGTCCCCCTGCCGAAGGACTTATCATCGACGCTGGAACTGCAAAATACACCTGTAAAGATTACGCTTGGGTTAAATAATGATGAATGACAAAAAAGGGATCATGTTGAAATTTTTAGCTGGCTTGATCCTTACTATTATTGTTTTCGGCTTCGCTTCAGCTAAAGTAGCTCAACTTTTCTCTACAGCTACCCAAGCTAAAGCTAACTATGTTGATTTCGTTAATGGTTTGATCGAGTTAAGCAGTTCTGAAAAATATGATTACGACGATACCTCCTTTCTGATTCTGGATAAGAAAACTTCCGTTGTTTATTTTGAACCTAAAAGCGATTATGTTACGGTGGAAGTTGATTATACTGGTGACAAATATTTTGCCCGTTTCTTACGTCCCTCAAACTGTAAAGATAAGGATAAAAACTGTATCTGTCTTTTCAGGAATTATAAGCTTGATGACACTGCTGCTGTTCTTTCCAACATTGATGATGATGATAAAGTTGCCGTTTCAGCTGATAGTTCAATCTGTGATTCATTTGAGTTCAATCTTAAGATTAAACCATTAGACACTGAGGATGAAAATATTTGTGGCGTGGGCAAAAGAGGAAGTAGTTACCTTAATTTTTATTCTTGTGAAGGAGGGTTTATCCTTGATCGTTTAGTCATGGAAGATGTTAAAGATGCAACGATAGATGAAAATGCCGATATTTATTTTGAGATGCCGCGCCGTGCGCAATTCAATCTGATCAAGCAAGGTAACATTATCACTTTGGAGGGCTAAGCGTGAACAAAAAAGGAGCCAGTATAATTTTGATGATCTTTGAGGTTATTGTTGTGATTTTGGTAATTGTCTTAAGTTCCAGCTATGCTAAATCATTAGCCGAAAAAGATTCTACCATCCGCTTGACTGAAGCTAACGACCTTCGTTTCATGGTCAACGCTCTTGTTTCTGTTTCGGGTGATGCTATTGTCCATTACCCTGAGAACACTTCCGCTTATACTTTTGTTCTCGGGCAGGATCGTGTTGCCGTTTTCAAGCAAGGAGATTCAGAAAACAACAAGGTAGAGATAAAATTCTTCCTACCTGCAGGATATCAAGCTTCCGGCATCATTGAAGGAAAACCTTATCTCTGCTTGGAGAAGAGCGGGAAAATTATCCATTTACGTGAATGTTTGGAGGAAGAGCTATGAACCGTAAAGCTCAGTTTGACAGTGCAGTTAAGACTGTCTATTGGACCATTGCGGGGTTTGTCATTGTCATAGTCATTTTAGTTTTTGCCATAACTTTAGCAGGATATAAAGATCATTTGACCGCTGTTCCACCGGAACTGAAAGCTGAACTTACCTCTTTCCGCTTCATCAATAACCCTGATTGTTTCGCTTTACAGGAAACTAACAGCGGTAAAACCATGGCCAGCATCATTGACCTTAAAAAATTCAATCAAACTGTTTTAGACGATTGCTACAAGACAGATGATGATGTTATTGGCATAAGGCAGATGAATTTCCAATTAGTCTTGCGCAATTTTGACAGATCACTATCTACCAATAATTATAAGGATGCTTATCAGGATAAGCTTACCTTGAAAGAAGAAGTTTTAGTATGGTCTAACAATAAGATGGAGAAAGATATCTTATTAATCTATGTACAGGATATTTGATATTTAATATTTAATAATATGACAAACAAAAAAATTAAAAAAATTAAAAAAATTAGCCGGGGAATAGGCAAGAACGGGGTAATCGATGATTTCTTTGATTTCTTCTTTACTTTCATAGTTGGCCTGTTCATGTTCTTTTTCTTAGCTTTTGTCCTTAATGGCAGTGCTGCCGCTGCTGATGCTCATGCTGTCAGTAGTGCTGGACAAATCAAGAGCACGGAAGCAGCCTTGAACAACCTTCGTGTCAGTATGCAGTTTGGTGAAAATTTGGAAGGACAGAATCTTTCTCAGCGGATCGCTTCCAGCAAGATCTTAGGTGGTGTTTGGATCTCTTCTTGCTCGGATTATACTAATGAAATCGATTGTAAAGATGATACTATTGGGATTATCCCTACTGAAGAGAAAGAGTTTGGTAACCGTTGCGCTTGGCAAACAGATGATCACAACTGCGTTAAAGAATACATAATCTTAAAATATTGAAAATGAACAAGAAAGGGATAATCATTCACCTCATCCTGTTGGGGATTTTACTAGCTTTAGGTATTTTCTTTGTCGCTAGCAATTCTAATCAACCAGCCGTGCTTAAAGGTGAATGGGCTACCAGCTTCCTCAAGGAAAATTATCTCGAATCGCAAAAAATTCTTCTGCAAAATGATGCCGTTGCCAAAAATATCGGCTCTGAGCTAGCTTTAGATTTAGCTGAGTTAGGAGGCTTCTCTCAACCTTCTGAATGCGGGACGATTAATGGTCATAATCTTTGGAACAAGTTAAATCAATGGTGCACCCCTGACATCGGCAAAAATTTAGTGCAGCAGGCCACTCCAGAATTTAAGCAGCGTTTACCTGACGTTCAATTTTATGATGTTAATTTTTCCAACACATTTTTTTACGGTAAAGGCCTGCCTAAAACAATCAAGAGCAAAGCGGGTGCTTATACTTTTAACAATGACTTCTCAGTTGATCTTGGTTATTCCTTTGCTGAGTATCAGGATGTTGAACAAGAAGCACGAATTCTTGTTGCCAGATGCGCTAACAGCTTAGATCTAAGGAAATGTTTAGATCAAAACCGTGATGATACAAGATGGTTTTATAATGATTGTAATGATGATGACTATACAGAAGATGACCGACAAGTTCCTTTCTGCGTCATTAGTCCTAGACGTGCTACCCTGCTTGATTTCCGCACGTTCAAAGAGCAGTCTGGTTATACTCGTCTAGTGCAATACAATTTGGCGCTTGACTTCAGCCGTACCGGCACAGGTGGGGTAGGTGTATTCAATGTGGTGCAATATCCCGCTAGCAATTATTTTCAAGTCTCCTTCACAAAAAATCCAGCTGCTGCTAGTTATAATATCTATTACACTGACTGGAGCGACGTTACTGGACGTAAGGGAGCTGTGGAGAACGTCTTCCTACCTCTATTGGAAACTGTAAACTTTAAAGCTGTAACAAGTTTAGATAATCCTCCAGATGAAGATTGTCCTTCTGCATTACAGCCTGGCAAAACCTATCTTTGTAATGGTCAGATAACTTATCTACTAGGAGATTCCCGTCTTGACTATGAAACAAATTATTTCTTCACGGTAACTACTGTCTCCTCGAATCAGGAATCACTGATAGGATATTTTACTGTTTCCAGATTATCCGGAAAAATATAACTCTTTTATTACATAAATCCTTATAAAAGATTTTTTTTATCTCCAATTCTATGTATAAAGTTCCTTTAGCTGAGATCAAACAGAAGATTCTAGAATCAGGAAAGTTAGATGAACCAGCCTTGAACGATAAAATAAAAGCCAAGATCAATGAGTTGTCTGGTCTGATCAGCGAGGAAGGAGCTGCTCACATCATCGCTAATGAGTTAGGTATAAAATTAGTGGAAAAAAATGAAGGAAAGTTAAAAATCAAAGAAATCTATGCTGGTATGCGTAACGTTACCACTATAGGCAGGGTCACCAGAAAATTTCCTGTAGCGGAGTTCCAGAAAGGGGAAGGAATCGGTAAAGTTTGTTCCTTAGTTTTAGGTGATGAAACAGGAACGATCCGTGTAGTTTTCTGGAACGATAAAGTAAATAACACTGAAATGATCAAGGAAAATGATGTTCTTTTAGTTAAAGATGGTTATGTTCGAGAGAACAGAGGGGGAAAAGAGATCCACCTTAACGACAGGAGCGCTACTGAAGTGAATCCTGAAGGTGAGACCGTTGGAGAAGTACGGCAGACTTCCAGCTTCGATCGCAAGTCTATTGCTGATCTGCAAGGGGAAGATGGCGCCGAATTGCTGGGGACCGTAGTGCAAGTGTTCGATCCCCGCTTTTTCAACCGGAAAAACAACCCTGCTGAAACTTCTTACGTGATGAATCTAGTCCTAGATGATGGCACCGGCACGATCCGCACCGTCTTCTGGGAAGAGCAGACCAATTCCCTATTGAAGATGAAATCTGAGGAAGTTCTCGGTTATCGTGAAGATACCGCTTCTTTTGAAGATATCAAGACGGAATTACTGGGTGAGCAGGTAAAACTAGTAGGAAAAGTAAAAAAGAATGACATGTTTGAACGCTTAGAGTTCCATGTTAATTTGGTGGAACGAGCTGATCCGGAATCAGAGATCAAGAAATTAGAAGAAACTTCTCAAGTTGAATAAGTTTCCCTTTTCTTATAACAGAAAACAATATAAATCATTTATGAATTAAAACCTAATAACCCAAGAGCTGTAGCTCTGGGTGAAAAACAAGCTACTTTATATGCAGATTTAGCTAAAAAAGCTTATGGCGGAGAATGGAAATATGTCGTTGAAACGTACGAATAAAGAAAATATCTTGGATTTATATGATATAAATTTAAGGGGGAGTATTTGGTCTGGACTTGAATCCTTAGGATTTAGTAAAAAAAGTAAAACTACTTTCTATAGGGTTGAAAACAATTTCCTTCAAATTATAAGTTTTAATCGTTCTTGGACTAAAAATCAATTTAACGTAGACTTAATAGTTCATTTTGTGGATTTACCGGTATTATTTGAAGAAGAATTAATTTTTACCAATAAACCCAGAAAAGGATGTGGTCATATTTTTTCAAGGTTAATGACCAATGACGATTATAAAAAAAATCTAAATGATCATGTTTGGGTTATACCTGAAAATGAATTAGCTGCCAGGAAAAAATTTAAGGAAGTTTTAGACTGTATAAAGAATAACGGCTTGGTTTGGCTAGATAGAGTTTCAGATTTTAGAGAAATAAAAAGGATTTATGAAACTGAAAAAGATAAATTACTAACAAAATATCAGGTAGGAGTTTGGGCAGATTTAATTGGGGCTATTTCTTATGAAATGTTAGGCAACAAGAAAAAAGCTTTTTCTGTATATAAGCCAATTTATGATTCAGATTACATTAAAAATTTAGGGAGAGGGGTTAAGAAGTTTATTCATAGTAAACTGAAGCAAAAATATACTGGAAAGGAGGTAACAAGTCATCCCTATAATAGTAACAAGTCATCCCTATAATAAATAGTTAAAATGGGTAAACAGATAGTTATACATTGGTCAAAAGAAAAAGAATTCACTAATATTCTCAACAAAGATGATAATTATGTAGAAAGAATATTTCTAGAATTAAGAAAACTGGCAAATGAAGTCCTTGCTACGGAAAAAGTTGATGATAAAATTCGCCATGGTCAGTTAGCTAAAAAGATTAATAGGCATCTCCGCAGTTTTTTCGGGGAAGAACGTGTGGAAAGGGGTTTAGCTCGCAATAATCAAAAATTATTCGCAACTTTTGAGGAACTGAAAGGTGAACTTGACTCTGAGCAGCGAAGAAAGATCTTTGACCTTTTAGAGCAAGTTAATGTTTTTGATGCCAAGCTAAAAGTCTTGGGCGCAAGGGGAGGCAAGATTGAGAAAGAAATTGCGAAAATGATTAAAAATCCTCAGGATGCTTCTTGGAAAGATATAGAATCTTCAATTAACGAAGCTCTTGAAACCAGTCAATCTTTAGAAAGCGCGATAAAAGAGCTACTGAAGGAATGGAAGATAATCAGAATCCTAAAAAGCAGAATTCCTGCCGTACAACATTCGCACAATATAGCCTTATTAAAAGAAGGCAATAAGTTCATTCTCTTTGATTCCCGAGTTCTAGATGAAATTTTAGAGATCGAGAAACGTCCTCATAGCTTTAAAGTTTCAGAGGAAGAGAAGGAATATTGGAACAATATTTCTAAAGAGGCAGGAAATTATCATGTGAACAGGGGTCAAGGCTTGTTGGGCAGTTCTCAACCAGTAAATGACCCAATTACTCTTAAGTTTATGTTTGAAGGTCTCTTAGGTTACGCTGAAGTTGAAGATCATAATCCTAAAACAAAATATCTTGGTGCTTTAGAGATCGCTAGGATAGTTGCTAAAAAAGGTTGGGGTCCTTACTTTTTCGAATTAATATTTAGTTATGCCTCAACCAAACATAAACCAGTCATCATCGATCGGCGTAGCGTAACACCAGCTGCTATAAAAGTATGGGAATATTTTGATGAACAACGTCGTCACATCATCAAATATCCTGCCGCCTTGAGAAAGTATCCTGAGTTAGTCGGTTACAGCAAGCAAGAAGTTATGGAGAAATTTGGTTCGGGGTCCTTAGGTTCAACTTTTGATGCGGAAGGTTATCCTGTCGACATGTCGCTGGGTAAATTAAGGCAATACCGCCTTGATGCCTATAACAGAGATGCGAAAGATTATGGTATAGGTAAAAAAGCTTATGAAGAAGGAGTAGAAAAAATAAAAAATAGCCGTCAGCAGGAAGGAACTTACTTAAAAAAAGAAATCACTAATCAAGTTATCGGGGAGAATGCTAGCTTAGATAAAGCTTACTATTATGACGGTTTAATTGATGAACTAAAAGTATTGATTAAGCGATCTAAAGCTTATCAAGGCTGGTCTATGACCATCAGCGAAGCTGGTGAGGCTTATTTCCTCAGCTTCGCCCCGGGAAAAGGACGTAATGCTTGAAATTATCATCTTTAGGCTCTGTAGAAAAAGTCCGTCTGAGTCGAGTTTGTCAATGTTTGACATCGTCAAACTTGACTGGACCAGACGTAACTTACCATGTTCGCTTGCGAAAGCGAGCGGTTATGGTTAGTGGAGTAGGACTTTTTCTACAGAGCTTCATCTTTAAATAAATTTATATAACTCCATTACTAATTTTTTCTGATGTTATTTCGTACGCATATCTTATTCGGCTTGGCTGCTTTCATGTTAGCCAGCAATTTCATAACTGCAAATTATCTTTTCCTCAGCTTAGTTCTTCTCGGTTCAATTCTTCCTGATATTGATGAGAAACACAGCAAGATGAATCAATGGGTGGGAATTTTTGGTAATCTGACGGTTTTCCTGACCAAACATCGTGGCATCATCCATTCTTTACCATTCAATTTCTTGCTGTTATCAACAATCTCTTTCTTCTTCGGCACTTATTATGCTATCGCTTTATCAGTAGGTTACGTTTCTCATCTTTTAGCCGATGGGCTTACCCCAATGGGAGTGCATCTGTTTTATCCTTTCTCTAATTTCCGCATTAACGGACCCGTACGTACGGGAAGTTTTGCCGAAAACATAATCTCTTTAATCCTCTTTATAGTTATTACAATACAACTGTTCTAAAAGACAATTTATTATAAATTGATTAAAATACAATTACAATTACAATGTGTCAAATAATTTATTAATAGCTAAAAAACAATTTTTTATAGATAAAACCAACAAACGAGGTGAGATTATGAAAGGTTATGGTCTTGATTTAGTAATAGTTGATTTTGGCGGGTCTTATGTTGATTTTGGTATATTTGCTCCCGCTGTTGTTTTTCAGAAAATTTACAACGATTTTGCTGTTCCCATTACCATGGAAGAAGCGCGTGCTCCGATGGGAGTTCATAAAAAACTGCACATCCAGAAAATTTCCGAAGGAGAGCGTGTCAATGCAGCCTGGAAAGAAGTTTATGGGAACCCCCCCTCACAAAATGATATTGATGCTATGTTCGAAAAATTTGTTCCAGAACAAGAAGCAGTTTTACTGCAATACAACAATCTTATTCCTGGTTCCTTAGATTTTTTGGCGGGTATTAGGGATAGAGGTTTAGTTTTAGGTTCAACTACCGGTTACACTGGTCGAATGATGATGGACATTATCATTCCTGACCTGATGAAAAAAGGATTCAGACAGGATATTGCTGTCGCTTCTACTGGTGATTACGCAGTTTGGAATTCACAGGCCGAAAAATTTGAGCGTGGCAAAGTCAACAGCCGAGTTTTCAATCTTAATTCTGATGATAAAGTAAGGGCTGATTTCACTATCAGTCGACCTTATCCTCACATGTGTAACCTCAATGCTCTGCTAGCTGGAGTTCCTTTTAATCATCACACCGTAAAGATTGGCGACACTTTATCTGATATTGATGAGGGTTACCGCGCAGGAATGTGGACTATCGGGTTAGCAGTCTCTGGTAATGAAGTAGGTATGAGTTTGCAAGAATGGAATAACACTCCTAAGGAACAGCAGGATAAGTTAAGAGAAAATGCGTATGAAAGAATGATCCTCAGGGGAGCTGATTACGTTGTTGATACGATCGCTGATGTCCTTCCTGTCTTAGACGAGATTTCCACTAGGATCAATGAAGAAGAATTACCTCGTTCCTTGAAATCTTTATTCTAAACCTTTTTTATTTTTTATTATTGGGCTCAATCCTTTCCCAGCAATTCTTCCTTTGTCAACCCTCTTCTTTTAGCCAACTCTACATCCACCGCCCAGCAGGCTCCCGTATCTTTCAGATCCTCTGGCATCAAGAAATACCATGGTTCGTCAGGAAATTTTACTGCTATCCAGGCTTCCGAACCAAACCTCTGAGAAAACTTCTGCAATTGTTCAATCTCGTGATTAGGGAAATATTTTTTCTTGTCTTTGGTAACCTTGCATTCGATGGCTAGTCTTCTTACTGCGTTTGCCGCTAATACATCTGGTGAAGGCCATCTGGTACTTCCCGAACCAGCCACGCGAATGGAAGACCAATTATTCTCATTGAAGAACGTTACCAGTTCATTCTCTCCTCTTGTGCCTTTAGCTTTCCTGTTCACCATTAATCATAAAGTAAGAATAAGCTTATATAAATTTAACTTCACAACTTAAACTTCATAAAATCTTCTGCGATAACCACATTTTCAAAATAATCTTTCGCTTCCGCTAAGATGTCAGTAGGATGTTTGTAGCGAGGGCTGATATGGGTAACGATCAATCTCTCCACATTATTCTCAGAAGCCATGATTGCTGCATCTTTTACAGTAAGATGCATGTATTTCTCGCTTTTCTCTTCGATTTCCGAAAGATGTGTTCCTTCTGATATTAATAGATCAGCATCTTGGGCTAATTCATTAGCGCCTTGGCATAAAGTAGTATCGGCAACATAAGATAACTTTTTCCCCTTGACAATATAAGTAACATCATCAGGATTTATTTTCTTGCCCTTGACCATAACACTTTTTCCTAACTGCAGGTTTCCTAATTCCGGCCCTTCCGATAAACCGAATTTCTTAGCCTTTGCTAAATTAACTCTTCTTCTGTCCTTTTCGATCAGCATATAACCTAAACAGGGTACGGAATGACGCATCTTCCGGGCTTCCACGACAAATTCATCCGTCTCAAAGACCATCCCTTCCTTGACTTCATGCACTTCATAGGGGATGATACTTTTTGCTGCAAATGATTTAAACAGGTGCTCAAAATAATTCTTGGAACCTAAAGGACCATAGATAATTAATTTATCTGCATACTGATCTGCTCCCATTGAACTCATCAATCCAGGGATGCCAAAGACATGATCACCATGCCAATGGCTGATCAATAACCTGGTAATTTTTGCCGGCTTGACTCCAGCTATCCTCATCTGTCTTTGGATTCCTTCTCCGCAGTCAAACAACATATTCTCTTTACCTCTGGTAACTAAGATTCCCGAATGGTTCCTGGTCTTGGTCGGCATCATGCATCCGGTGCCTAAAAAAGTTATTTCCATCATAGATAATTCTCCACTTCCTTGAGACTTTTTATTTTCCTATTAAATTCTCTGGTATCTCTTCTATCCACCAAGACAGCTTCCACTCCGGCTTTCTCTGCTGCTTCCATGTCGCTTTGGATGCTGTCTCCTACCATTAAACATTCACTAGGTTTTAAATCTAACTCTTGCAGAATATGTTTTATAAACTCCTCATCGGTCTTGATCTTGCCTAAATCATAAGATAAGTAGAGATAGTTGAAATAATCCTTCAGCCCAAATTTATCTAAAACGTTAGAGACGGAAAAACAATCCGTATTGGAAACTAAAATAAGTGTATGATCCTTGCTCAGTTTTTGCAATACTTCTTCCACTTCCGGATAAGGCTTGGCTAACATCCAGGATTTGTTCCACATTCCGACAAGTTTATCTAATAAAAATTGCTGTGGTTCGATATTAAATTCATCACAGACTGCCTCAAACGCTTCTTTTAAGGTCTTGAAACTGCTGGTCATCATTGCCTTCTCCATCCTGACTACATATTCCGGAAATGGCAATCTTATCCTTAAGATATTTCTTACTTGCTTGATCGGACTCCACACGCCGTTCTCCACTAAAGTCCCCCAAAAGTCAAACAGAATCGCTTTTTTCATGATAATACCCCCTCAACCTTATCAATTACCTTGTTTTTATTTATATTTTACTGAAATAAAATCTTCCCTAACCACCAGCTCTGTAGAAAAAGTAGTCGTCATGGTCAAGAGGTCAATTCTGCAAAGGCTAAAAGACAGGAACAGGAGCGAAAATATTCCCATCTGTAATCACATTTTCGCCAGAACTAAAAAATCACTTCGCTAATAAACCATAAAGCGCAGTGTTTTTTTGTCCAGAAAACAAATCCCTGTTTGTTTTCTCGAATTGACGACCCAGACGACTTTTTCTACTAAGCCCTAACCACCATTAAATATTTATAGCACACCATTATTTACTCCATTATGACGCCGGAAGAGAAACTAGCCTTGATCAAAAGAAATACACAGGAGATCATCACTGAAGAAGAGCTGTTAAAATTATTAAAAAGCAAAAAACAGCCAGTTGTTCATTTTGGCACGGCCATAACCGGTAAGCCCCATATAGCCTACTATGCTTGGGTGCTCAAGCTTAACGATTTCCTAAAAGCCGGTTTCAAGGTGAAACTTCTGTTAGCGGATATCCACGGTGCCTTAGATAATTGCCCTTGGGAAACTTTAGAGAAACGTTACAAATATTATTCTACCGTTATACCCCTGATGTTCAGATCCATTGGTGCGGATATCAAAAATTTTGAGATTGTACGCGGTTCAAGCTACCAAACAAAACCCGATTTTATCATCGATACTTTGAAACTTTCCACCATGACTTCTGTGCATGACGCGACTAAAGCCGCTTCTGATGTTGTGAAGTTAGGTGATTCACCAAAGTTAAGCGGTCTGCTTTATCCGTTGCTGCAAGCTTTGGATGAGCAATATCTGGGAGCCGATGTGCAATATGGTGGCGTTGATCAGAGAAAAATTTTGATGTACGCCCGTGAATACCTGCCTAAATTAAACTATAAACCACGAGTAGAAGTGATGACACCGATGATTCCCGGATTAACTGGGAAAAAAATGTCCGCTTCCGATCCTAAATCAAAGATTGATCTGCTAGATAATCCCAAGACAGTGCAGAAGAAATTGCAAGGCGCTTTCTGTCCTGAAGGCGAAGTTGAAGATAATGGGGTATTATCATTCTTGAAATATGTTGTCTTTACTGTCCTTAAAGACAAGGGAGAAAAATTTGTAATTGAAAGACCGGAAAAATTTGGTGGCAACGTCGAGTTTAATTCTTATGAAGAAGTAGAGAAAGCTTTCTTAGAAAAGAAGTTGCATCCCCTTGATATAAAGATGGGATTAGCGAAAGAGATTAACAGGCTGTTGCAACCTTTCCAGAAAGACAGAGAGAAAATAGAAAAATTGGTCCAAGAAGGTTATCAATAATTTTTTTATTTTCCTTCCAAGACTGCTAAAGTGTAATTCTTAAAATATCTCTTGGCTACTTTTTTCACGTCATTGATTGTAACATCTTTTATACTGCTGATAAAATTATTCATCAGCTTGGCATCCTTAAGCTGTTCATAGAACAAAACTTGATCAGCAATCTTTTGTGAATCTTCCATCTCTAACAGATAATTACCTTCGATGAAATCTTTCGCTTCCTTAAGATCTTTTTCAGTAATTTCTTGCAGATTATTAAGCTCCAGCATGATCAGTTCTTTTACTTTCTCCACATTCTTCTTGTCTACCGAAGCATATATTGCAAAAAAACCAAAATCGACTTCCGCTACATTCTGTGTTCCTACGTCATAGGCTAATCCTCGTTTCGTCCTGACTTCATTGAAGATTTTTCCGCTCTGTCCCCTGCCTAAGATACCGTTGATAACTTCTAAGACATAAGAATCATGATGCAGTTTTGGTACGGTCTTGAAACCATAGACAGTGTAAGTATTCACTGTATCTTTTTTCTCCTTGAGAACTTTGCTCTTCTTGGCTGCCGGTTCCCGCACCAGCTTCCTTGTTACGGTTTTTCCTTTCTTGAGCCGGAAATGATCCGCAATCTCTTTTCTCCAGTTTGCTATATCCCCCACAATCGTCACCACCATGTTATTGGTGACATAATATTTTTTGAAATAGTTGATGACTTTCTCCTGTGTCAATCCTTTGATTACTTCCTTCTTGCCGTAAGTAGGATTTTTTGCCGGATGCTTGAGGAAGAGATTTTTCTGCAATAATATCCATTGGTAATAGCTCGGTTCATCATGGACCATGTCTATCTCTTTTAGCACAATTTTTTTCTCTTTTTCCAGTTGCTCTTGATTGAACAGCGGATTGATCATGATATCTGCCATAACATCAACTGCTGTGGAGAAATGCTTCTTCAAGACTTTGATGTAGAAGCACGTTCTCTCATTGGTGGTGTAGGCATTGAAATCTCCACCAATTTTCTCTATTTCGTTGGTAATTTCCATATTGGTCGGTCTTTTCTCCGTACCTTCAAAGAGCATATGTTCCAGGAAATGAGCTATGCCTCTTTCATCTTCCTGCTCCTGGTTGCTGCCGATCTTGATCATCACCTGTAAGACGACAGAATTACCTGCTTTCTTGTGATAGATAACCTTAAGTCCATTTGGCAATGTATATTTTTGCATAGTTAAAGCATAATTTTAGGGTTTATAAGACTTTTGAAGGAAAGGTTTTTTAACCTGAGAAAAATAAAAAATTATTGAAAAGTATAAACATTCCGTTTTAGTATTGACTGTAATCTTTTTGCTGGTACTTGATATCTCGCTGTTTCTTCAATCAGCTTAGCCACAGGTTTAGACAGATCATTATGGGAGACGATTGCTATTAAACCGGTTTCTGGCTTCCAGCTAGTGCCACTATGATCTTCCATGGTCATTACAGCATAAGGCGCCTCAATTCTTAGAAGCATAAAATCATTAAATCTCTTATGGCTAATAATTTTTGGTTCCTCTCCGGCTAAATCTTCTAAGGCAACTATTTCAAGCTGATAATTTCTTACAAACTTACCTCCAGTACTTTCATCAAAACTTATACCCGGTAGAAGGTCTATCTCTTTTTTGTTAAATCCTCCTGTCCTAAGCGTTTCGTAAAACGAAGATAGTCTTTTCAGATAATCAACTTTATTTTTACGTGGATCAACTCCCCAATAAACAGTAGAATATCCTTCGCCATCAAAACGCGAAGCAGTGAAAATACGTTCATCTCCCAAATCAACAGCTATGGCTTCACCAAATAAACCCCTTTCAGGATCTTCTGGCATTGTTTTAACAATAATTTTCTCTTCAACCATAACTTAACTGGCTAAACAATCATTATATAAACCTTGCTAAAAAACCATAACCAAAAACCTTTTTAACCTTCTCTCTATTCCTCATCAGATGAAACTAAAGCAGTTCCAGCAATATCTTCAGGAAAATAATTTTGACCTAGCTTTCTTTGTTCATCCCGATCCTAACATCATTTATTTCACGCAATGCAAACCAACTTTCTCCATGCTGACCGTCACTCCTAAATCTGCTGTTCTCCACATTACCAAGTTAGATTCAGCGGAAACCAAGATTCCTGTTAAAACTATCAGTAAAGATTGGGAGATAAAATTTCAGGATAAGAAAATCAAAAAAGTTGGCATCAATAAAGAAACTTTGACCTTATCATTCCTTGACAAATTGAAGAAGATCTATCCCCAGGCAAAATTCTTTGATGTTTCAGAAAAGATCAAGGAATTAAGGATAACCAAAACCGAAGAAGAAATAATCTTGATCAGCAGATCATGTCAGATAACTTCACAAGCTTTCAACGACCTCTTACCTAAACTTCCCAAACTAACAACAGAGTTAGCTGTCGCCTCCTTCCTTGACAGCCGGATGCGTGAATTGGGAGCAGAAGAGAATGCCTTCCCCACTATTGTAGCAAACAACAAAAATGCTGCTACTCCGCATCATATCACTTCTAACACTAAAATAAAAAAAGGTTTTCTGCTTCTGGATTTCGGTGGCTGCTACAAAAATTATTGTTCTGACATGACCAGGGTAATTTACTTAGGTACTATAACCAAGGAAGAAAAAAAGATGTATGAACTTCTTCTCCATGCTCAGAAGACAGCCATCTCTCAGGTCAAAGAAAAAGTTAAATTCAAAGAATTAGATGATAATGTCCGGAAAAATCTTCATCCTTATTCTTCTCATTTCATCCATTCCTTGGGCCATGGTTTGGGTATTGAAGTGCATGAAGCGCCAAGATTCGATGAAACCTCTGCTGTCAAAAAAAATCAGATATTTACTATCGAACCGGGTATTTATTTCCCTGGTAAATATGGTTTAAGGATTGAAGACACTCTATCTTTTGCTGGAAAAACCAAGATTCTCACTACCGCTCCTAAGGATTTGATCAAGGCCTGATGCCATCAACGGCTCTGTAGAAAAAGTCCTACTTCACTAACCATAACCGCTCGCTTTCGCAAGCGAACATGGTAAGTTACGTCTGGTCCAGTCAAGTTTGACTATGTCAAACATTGACAAACTCGACTCAGACGGACTTTTTCTACAGAGTCGCCATCGACAAAAAACATATAAACTACCCTCAGAATTTAGTCTTCATGCCACCGCTACAATCTATCATTGGCGACCATCAACCTTTCTTAAACAACATCTTTACTCTCTTGGAAAAAGATGGCATTGATGTAACTGATTATGAGCTGGACCACATCTGTTACCGTGTTGCTGGACAAGCCAGATACGAAGAATTAAAACAAGCTCTGTTCCAATATGGTTCATTACTGGTTGAAGCGCAGATCGGCGGCAGACCTGTTTCTACGTTTCATCTAAATGATCCCCTCACGTTTAATAAGCGAGAAATACCTTGTCTGGAATTGCCTGCTCCTAAGGAAGGGAGTTATTATCCAGAAGGTTACGAACATGTTGAATTTGTTATCGACTTGGATTTCAGCAAATTCCGGGAATTATACCCACAAGTAAATTTTGATACACAATCAATGAACAAAAAAATCAATCCCGATATAAAAATTGACTACGCTACTTGCTCGGTGAAGTTTCACCATTATTCATTAAAAGAAGTCATAGAACGTTGGGGGTAAGACAGCAGTTAACTGATTTACACCACAAATCTTTTAAATAGGTTTAATTTCCAGAAAATAGCAAAATTTGCTGCAAATTGCGGAATTTAGCTTAAATTACCGCAATATTTATAAATAAACACAAGGGGCTGTGGTGTAGCTTGGTCCAGCATTAGAGGTTTGGGACCTTTAGACCCCGGTTCGAATGGTTTGGGGGATAAACCTCAAGCGTGAATGTCCGGGCAGCCCCACTTCATAATCACGAGGATTTTAAAGATGCCAAGTAATATGCCAACTAAAAGATTTGGAGCCCGTTACGGGAGAAAAACAAAGAAAAAGGTTAGTCAGATTGAAATTCTGCAGAGATCTAAGCACAAATGTCCTTACTGTAATAAGGAAGGCGTAAAAAGAATTGCCGCAGGAATCTGGCAATGTGCTAAATGTGAAGCAAAATTCGCTGGCAAGGCCTATACAATTTAGGTGAAAAAATGTATTATATCTGTTTTGATTGTGGTAAAAAGGTAGAAGATGAGTATACCTCCACTAAAGTACGCTGCCCTTACTGTGGCGGCAAGATCCTGTTCAAGGATCGCAGGAATGTTAACAAGGTTAAGGCTCGTTAATCTTTCTGATTTTTTATCGTAAGCCTTGATTATCTAAAATGACCACAAAAATCAACCACCTCCAGCTTTTGCAGCAGAACCTGCAAAATATTCTTCTTCAAAAACAGCAAATTGAAACCCAGCTGAGCGAATTTAGTTCAGCTCTGCAGGAGTTGCAGACGACGCCACAGGCTTACAAGATCGTCGGTAAATTGATGATATCCGCTTCCAAGGAAGACTTGATCAGGGATTTGGATGACAAGAAAGAGATTTCTGAATTGAGGCTGAAAAATATTCTTAAGCAGGAAGAGCAACTGAAAAAGAATTTGGCAGAAGTGCAGAAAGAAGTCATGGAAGAAATGAAAGATGAAAAGTCCGCAAATTGAAGAAGCTATTGAACTGTTGACGGCTTTGATCGAGGAAGGGGAGATAAGCAAGAAAGTTGCTGATAAGGCGCAGAAAGTTATCTCGATCCTGCAGAATGAAACTTCCATGCCCTTGGAAAAGGCTTTGCTGGAACTAGAAGACCTTAACAATTACGACCTCTCTTCTTACCATCGCACTCAGCTTTGGAGTGTCATCAGTGCTCTAGAAAGTGTTGATGGGCAGTAAAAATTTCTATTTGATCTTATCGATTATTCTTGATCCAAAATTTTGACTTAAGAAACAAGGAATTGGGCACATAGAGGGTATCTCCGCTATCAGTCATGATTTCTGTTTCCAGATAACCAATCTTCTCCACTCTGCCGGAAATCTCTTTGATCTCTACTCTCCTGCCTTCTTCAATCTTTTTACCTTTTCTTTGCAACAAGATCCAGGCTACAAAGTTAGGGATCACATCTTTCAATCCGACCAAGAAAGTTAAGATGATCAGCATCAGGATCCCTCCTAGCACAATATATAAGACGATTGAAGTTATCCCTAATTGGTTCAGGAAGAAAACTATCGTCACCAGATAGATTAGATAAGTGATGATGTTCACTACCCATCTTTCCACATCGCTTCTCAAGCCTACTTTGTAGAAGATCTTGTTTAGGCCGATCTCCTGGAAAACCTTGGTTAACAGCTTCTTCACTAATACTCCTAAGCCGAAGCCGATCAACAGGATCACTACTCCGACGGCGATGGTGTAAAAGTAAGATTGGGCGGTTTCCACAACTCCATTTACCATGGATTAAATTTTCCTACAAACTTTATAAACATTGCGGATTCTTCTCAGCACCCAAAACTATTATAAATCGAGGAAGTAAATTAAGCTGCATGGTTGATTATAACAAGCAGATCAAGGACTTGCAGGATGAACTGAAGAAGACCAAGTATAACAAAGCGACGCAAGGTCACATCGGTATCGTCAAGGCCAAGATCGCGCAGCTGAAAGAGAAACAGGAGCAGCGTACAACTCAAAAGACCGGGAAGTCTGAGCATGGTTATTCTGTGAGAAAATCAGGTGATGCTACTGTTTTGCTATTAGGTTTTCCCAGCGCCGGCAAATCAACTTTGTTAAACAAGATAACCGGCACCGAATCAGAAGTGGGAGCGTACGATTTCACTACCCTTTCTGTCATCCCCGGGATGTTGAATTACAAGCAAGCTAAAATTCAGATTCTTGATGTTCCTGGTATTGTTAGTGGCGCCGCTTCTGGCAAAGGTAGAGGTAAAGAAGTTCTAGCTGTTATCCAGAACGCCGACATGGTCTTGGTTGTTGTTGATGTCAATCATCCTGAACATTATCCTGCCTTGATGCGGGAAGTCTGGGAGTCCAGGATTAGATTGAACAAAAGAAAACCAGAAGTTTTCATCAAGAAAAAAGCGCAAGGGGGTATTCAGGTCGGCAAGACTGTTAGTCTCGACGTTGATGACGATACTCTGAAAAATGTCCTGCGTGAATTCAAGATGGTCAATGCTGAAGTCTTGATCAGAAGCCCTATTGATGTTGACGATTTTATCGACTGCATTGAAGGCAATAAAAAATATCTTCCTGCCGTTACCTGCATCACCAAAGCAGATCTGGCCTCTGCAGCTCAAGTCGAGAAGAGCAAGAAATCATTGAATGCTGATGTCATAGTTTCAGCACATGAAAATTTAGGTGTCGAAGAATTGAAAGAGATGATCTTTCAGCGTCTTAACTTCATCAGGATCTATATGAAAGAACCGCGTAAAGAAGCAGATATGGATGAGCCGATGATTATCTTTCATAATGCTACCATCAAGGATGTCTGTGATAAGACACACAAAGATTTCGCCAAAAAATTTAAGTTTGCCAGAGTTTGGGGAAAGAGTGCCAAGTTTCCCGGGCAAAGACTAATGTTAAAACATACCTTGCAAGATGGTGATATCTTGGAGATTCATTTACGGTAATTATTGACAATCTAACAGGTACTGCCTCATCTCTTCTAAACTCTTTATCTCTAATTTTTTCCCCGTAAGCAGACCGAGGTGGATTATTTTCGCTGCTTCCGATTGGTAGATGTTAGTACTGTCTCCTGTTACCATCTCACAAGCATCTGCAAAACCTTTTGATACTCCCGCAATGGCCAATAATCTTGTCACATCATCTTGTCCTATATGATAGGGGTTATCCCCATCTATTCCTTTAACTCCCCCCCAAGTTACAGTTTGCATATCTGGGTCGTTCCGATAGGTTCCTTGTAATTTAGTTAGTTTTTCTTCCAATAATTCGCGCTGATCCATTATTTTTTTAAGGGTTATATCATTTAAATAATTTGTGACATTATTCTTCCTTTACCAACTTCTTCAACGGATACCAGCGTTCCCAATTAGGTGGTCTGCAGTCTTCAATTTCCTCTCGACCGATGAACGGATATTGCCGGCAGACTTCCGGTCTTTGATCATAGATTGAACAGATAAATTCTTCACCTTTCCTTTTCAGGAAAATACAGACACCTTTCTTCTGTTTGAGCACATTACTTTTAATAGTCTCATCATATTCAGAAAAATCATTATATCCGGCTTCTTTGATCCTTATAAAATCTTTCTCATCAACCTTAACGATTGGCCGGCAGCACTCGCCGCATTTTGTGCATTTGAAAGTTTTTTTGTTATACATAAATAATCAGTAATTATTACCTTCTTTTAAATCTCTTTATAAATTGTTTAAGATACTGACCAAATTATCATTGTCAACTTCAGCATCTTCAAGTTTATGATTTAATTTTCTGTTAGTAAAATAACCTTTTACTGCAGTTAAAGCGGCCATGCCCAGAGCTAATAGTCCGTATTTTACATCTTCACAACCACCAAGTAAGATACTGCTAGCAATAGCCATCGTGCCAGTAGTGATAGTATATTTCCTACCTGAAGATTTTTTCAATTCTCTGTAACTATCTATATCTCGCTCGTTGCTCTCAATTCTTTCTATGATTCTTTCTGTCGGATCTGTTTTATAGATTTTTGATAACATTCTTAGAGAAGTTCTAGTCCAAGCTTCTTCCATTATCTTTTCCTTTTCTTTATCAGAAAGTTCGCCATAATATGATTTATCATCATCACCATTTAGAAACCTTACTCCTGCTTCTTCAGCCATTTTCGTTAATAAGTTATCAATTTCTCTAAAATTACGTTCGCTTTGCCCAGCATTAGCATCATTAAAAACTCGGCCAAAATTTGAACCAAGAATCAAAGAGCCATCTTTTATTCTCTGTTCCAAATAGTAATCCGGTGTCATTGGTTGTTCTCCCACATAAATTATCGGGTTGGTTATAGAACTTAAATCAGTATTCAGGAGTCTTGATAAACTCTTGATTCCCAGATTAGTGTTACCGTGCGAATTTCCCATAGTCCCAAATTTATCCCCATTTCATATAAATTTTACTCAAATTTTATAAAATAGCTCAAAATTAACCACCTATGTGTGGTATTATCGGCGTATTCAATCAGGAGAATGCTCTAAAACAGGTCGAGCAAGCTTTAGCTATCCTTAAAAATCGCGGTAAGGATGCTTCCGGGACTTATGGTGTAGGTAAAAATTTTATTGGCCATACCCTGCATGCTATCGTTAACCATGTCGAACAACCAATAAAAGAAAAAGGAGTACTTACAGCAAACTGCGAAATTTACAATTGGCAGGAACTCAACGAGAAATATCAGCTTAAAGCAAGAAACGATGCCGAGCTACTCTTAAGATTCCTGGACAAATTTTCTACAGAAAAAATCGATGAACTGGATGGTGTCTATGCTTTCGCCTACTGGCATGACAACAAGATCATCCTGGCCCGCGATATTCTCGGCATCAAACCGTTATGGTTCAGCTTCAACACGGATAATTTCTCTTTCGCTTCAGAAAAAAAAGCTCTGGAAAAGATAGGTCATCTTGATATCCAGGAGTTAAATCCCCGCGCAATATTAACTTACGACCTGCAAAATAAACAGCTCATCGATAAGGTAAGAAAATTTTTCACTTACTTACCTGAACATCAAGAAAATAAAAATGTTATCATAAGTAAAACTGACCATCTTCTCCAGCAAGCTATTAAAAAAAGAATTCCGCAGAAAAAATTTGGTTTATTATTTTCCGGCGGCATCGATTCCACATTCTTAGCGAAATACTTTAAGGATAATGATTATGATTTCACCTGTTACACAGCTGTGTTAGAAACTGAAAACACCCCGCCGCAAGATCTGATTTCAGCCCAGAAAGTCGCTAAGGAACTGGGATTAAAATTAAAGATCAAGTCAATAAAACTGGAAGATATTCCTCGTTATCTAAAAAAGATAATCCCGCTGATTGAAGATTCTAATGTTGTTAAGGTTGGAGTAGCTTTAACTTTTTACTTAGCCTGCGAATTAGCTAAGGAAGACGGTTGCAAGGTTATCTTCTCCGGCTTAGGCAGCGAAGAAATTTTTGCTGGCTATGAACGGCATAAGCATTCCTCTAACATCAATCAGGAATGTGTTTCCGGCTTGTTGAAAATGTATGAACGCGATCTTTATCGTGATGATGTTCTCACTATGGATAACAATCTAGAATTAAGATTGCCATTTCTGGATAAAGACCTCGTTTCCTATGCCCTTAAGATACCTGAGAGATTAAAGATCAAGGATAATCTCAGCAAATACATCCTTAGAGAAATCGCTCTGGAAAAAGGCATCCCTCCAGAATTTGCCTTCAGGAAAAAAACTGCAGCACAGTACGGTTCAAGACTAGATTTTGCTCTGGGAAAATTAGCCAAGCAGAACAATTTCAACTCTAAATCTGCTTACCTCAAAACATTTTATCCCGCTCACAATCTTAAGTTGGGAGTCCTTTTCTCTTCTGGCAAAGATTCAACTTCTGCTGCTTTGATCATGCAGAAACAAAATTATCAACTCACTTGTTTGATCACTATGAAAAGTTCTAACCCCCATTCTTATATGTTCCAGACTGCCGGCACGGAATTAGTTTCCTTGCAGGCAGAAGCCATGAGATTACCCATTATTATTCAGGAAACTACGGGAAAGAAAGAAGAAGAAATAAAAGATCTAGAACGTGCCTTAAGCTTGGCGAAAAAAGAATATAAGATTGAAGGTATAGTTTCCGGTGCCTTGTTTTCCACTTATCAAAGAGACAGGATCGAGAAAATTTGTGATAAGTTAGGATTGAAAATTTTTTCCCCATTATGGCACAAGCCGCAATCTCAGCATATGCAGGATATCATCAATAATGGTTTTGTTGCCATCATCACCGCCATCGCTGCTGATGGGCTTGATGAAAGTTTTTTAGGCAGAAAAATTGATGAAAAACTTCTCGCGGAATTTCAAAATTTGGATAAAAAGATTGGTTTCCAGGTTGCCGGCGAAGGTGGTGAGATTGAAACTTTAGTGCTCGACTGTCCTTTATTCCAGAAAAAGGTCCAGATTGAGAAGACGAAAACCGAGATGGACTCTCCTCATTCCGGAAGATTAATAATTGAAAAAGCTATCCTGATAGAAAAATGAAAGCATCAACTAAAGTGATGTGTTTCGGCACTTTCGATCTCTTGCACCTCGGCCATCTTAATTATTTCCAGCAGGCCAAAAAACATGGAGATTATCTGATAGTGGTTATCGCTCGTGATCAGACTAAATTAAGACAGAAGAAAAAGATCATCTTTAACGAGAAAGAACGGTTAGAATTGATCAGTAATCTCAAAATTGTTGATGAAGCTGTCTTAGGTAATCCTCTAAACCATTTAAAGATAATTATGAAAAAGAAACCTGATGTTATCGTCCTTGGCTATGATCATAAGATCAAGGAAGAAGTTCTAAAGAAAAAGTTAGCTGAATCAAATCTTTTCCCTAAAATTATCCGTGCCCAACCTTATAAGGTCGATAAGCACAAGAGCACCAAGATCCGTGCTGTCGTGCTTAATTCTTCTTGAACACTAACATTTTAAGATAAATTTATTAACTTCTTTGTTCTGAAATTTAAGCAGATGTTAAATCCTCTTAAATCATTAAGTTCAGCCTTGCCGGAAGTCTACCACAGGAGATCATACTATTTTGTTACAGTCTTCTTCGCTCTTTTCACTTTCACCCTCAATGGTGTGATCCATAATCTTAGTTTACTTTTCTCTGATTTCAGCTTCAGACTTGTTTATTATCTGGTCTTAGGCTGGGTGAGAAACCTTCCAGCATCCGCCTTGATCTTGATAATTTTTGTTTCCCTCATCGGCGGCGTAGTGTTTTCCATGAGCATCTATCTGCTCAGAAGACAACTTAAATCTGGTGTTGGTGGCAGCTTAGCGGGAATCTTTGCCACACTTATCGCTCCTGCCTGTCCTTCCTGTGCTTTCAGTTTCTTTGCTGTTCTTGGTGTCGGTGGCGTCTTGAGTTTCCTTCCTTTCAAGGGCATGGAACTGGGAGTTATCGCAGTTTTGATTCTTCTGCTTTCCTTATGGTACATTTCTAATAAGATCAACACTAAAATATGTATCATCAAAAATGAGTAAAATATAATTAAAATATAAGAACTAGAATAAAAATAAAATAATTAAAAAAAATAAAAGACTTAACCCCTTTCTATGCTTTTAAAGCAGCTTCGATTGCCTGCTGGAAAACTTGGTAAGGCTGTGCGCCCGAAACCAATTTTCCGTTAATCAGGAATCCTGGTGTCCCTTGGATACCCGCAGCTTGTCCGTCTGCCATATCTTTAGCAACCTCCGCTGCCATTGCTCCCGTGTCAAGGCAGGTGTTAAACTTCGTTGTATCTAAACTAAGGTCTTTAGCGTATTGTTTGAAGCCGGTTACTCCGCTAGCAACACCTTTCTCAAAAAGCAAGTCATGCATTTCCTTGTACTTGCCTTGTTCTCCTGCGCATTCTGCTGCTTCAGCAGCTTTCTGTGCTTGTGGATGGAAACTTAGCGGGAAATCACGGTAGACAAATTTGACCTTACCAGTTTCAACATAATTTTTCATGATCTGCCCTTCAGTCTGGGTGTAGAACGCTTCACAGTAAGGGCATTCATAATCGCTCCATTCAATGATGGTTACCGGTGCATTATCTTTGCCCCAGACTTCGTCATCATCAATAAATCCTGTCATATCTACTGCCGTTCCCGTATCACTAGGACCAGTATTAGCTGGAACATTGTTAGCCACAACGCCCCCGGTGGTGCCGTTAGCCAGTCCCTGCACTTGCCAGGCGATAAATAGCAATAAAATAATTTGCGCTACTGCTGCATAGAGCAGATATCTATGAGTTTTCTCATCTTTATTTTCCATCTTTTTCTCCTCCTTCATCTCGTGTCTTACTGTCTGTTCCGGTCCATGTTCATGCTTATTTTCATGTGTATGTTCATGTCCTGCATGATGTTTCTCAGAATTATCAGAATTTTCTTCCATAGTTACACCTCGTATGTTTATTCAGCAATTATTGCGTTCATGTTATATAAGTCTTATGGAGGGAACTTGTATCTATTACAGGCTATATTCAACCTTGTTATAAACAATGAAACATTCTTTGTAATCTTCCACATCACAATATTTATTTATTCTATCTTTAAGTTCAGAATTTGTAATTTTTTCTTCGATCATGACATCAAAATCAATATTCTCAAAATTTGGTTTCCTTAAGAAACGGCATTCCCTGCTTAATTCTGCTAACTCTTTCTTCTGGTCGCTGTCTGGGTCAAGGATAATCTTACCTTTAACTTTATCAACTAAAATATTAAGCAATTCTCCTTGCAGTTTACAGGTGAATAATACTGCTGGAATCAGGTAAGTAGTGATTTTGCTGATTTTCCTATCTGTCATTAACCTGATATCCTTGACGCTCAATTGAGGTGCGATTACAGCGAGCAATCCTTGCTCTTCAAACTTTCTGCTTTCTTCAACTACGTCTTTAGCATAATCATCTTTCTCTTCCGCGCTGCCTAAGACATCCACTGCTTGTCCGCCGTGCTTACTGCGACGTGGTCGAATATTTACCACTAAAGGCCTGTCTACCACTCCGCATAATAAAGCGCTGCCGATTGGTAAATTCTGAATTTCATCTTCCGTTTCGGAAGTGATCCCCTCGATACTGCCCACGATTGCTCTTAAGTCATTAGGGTTTGTCACTTTCATGATGATCTGCGTACTGCATTGTGCTAAAACTGTTTTCTGTACTAACGCTGGTCTTTGTGAAACGACGCATAATCCTAAACCAAATTTCCGGCCTTCCGAAGATATTAACCTGATAACTTCAGTGCTCTTCGCTTTGCCGAATCCTTTCTCCGGGCAGAAATTATGTGCTTCCTCGATGACACAAAAAAAAGGAGGGATCTTCTCTTGTTTTCTCGCTAAGAAAAGATCTTTCAGCAATTTATAGATGATAACATCCTGTACTTCCGGCGCAGTTCCTTTGAGGTTGATGATGGAAGCTTTTCCCGGTGAGATCAGTTCGTTATAGCTGGTAAAATTTGGTGAAAACAATTTTAAGTTACGCAAGTACATGATTGTGTCCATTATCTGCCACTTCCCCGAAGAATTTATCTGCTCTAATCCTAGCAAGATGTTGTCAAAATTAACTTCTTCTAGGTCCTTGACGACAGAAAAAAGTATTGACTCCTGCGTGTTAGACAATTGTATCGGCAGGACTTTAATCAGTTCCAGATTACTCATCTTTTCGTTAAGTTTTAATGGCCTTAGATCTTCTTTAAGTGTAATGTCGCCATATTCCTGTACCTGCTGGGTATAACCTTTTCCTACTAATCCCCATCTTGTCAACAATTCTTTTTCTTCGGAAGGAAATCTTAAGGAAGAATATTCACCATGCGGGTCGATAATCAGTAAAGGCACATTTTTTTCCAGGATCTCTTCCAGCAAGCAGCCCAAGGCGTAACTTTTTCCAGCGCCTGATTTAGCGAGGATGCAGAGATGTTTGGTCAATATTTTCTGCAGATCAACATTGATGGGGATGTCTTTCCCTTCCAGATTACCTAGAAAAGCTCCCTCTCCTTCTAATTGCACTACTTTCTTGATGAAAGAATCTTCCGCCTCCAAGACTTCCGTGCCTAAATTCAGGGGAGTTCTTATGCCTTTGATCCGACCATCTAGATCCTTATAACCAATAACGACGCATTTGGCAGTCATCCCCTCGTTAGTTCTTTCCAGTTCCATGATCTGTCCTAGGACAAAACCGTAATCTGGATGATTGATCTGGATGAACTGAAACTTTTTTGTCTGGGCTGAGGTTACATTGAAGGAAAAATTAGTTGTACTTACTTTCCCGATTATTCTCCCTAAAATCATATTGCAAACATAAAAAAGCTGCTTTATTAATTTTTAGATAGTAGATGATCGTGTTTAGGCTCTGTAGAAAAAGTCCGTCTGAGTCGAGTTTGTCAATGTTTGACATGGTCAAACTTGACTGGACCAGACGTAACTTACCATGTTCGCTTGCGAAGGCGAGCGGTTATGGTCAGTGAAGTAGGACTTTTTCTACAGAGCCTCGTGTTTAATAAAAGTTATATAGTTATTGATCAAAGATAAGTTTTTGGTGAACAAAAGTTAATCTAAAATGAATCTATATCAAAAAATTAAGTTGGAAGGGACAGGTGAAGCTCTACAGCAGGTGCTTTATGGTCTGCAAGAGATGGCAGTTAATCATGAAATTTCTATTAGGGAAGCTAGCATCAAGAACCTTGGCTATGGTAATAGGGAAGTTTATGACGGCTTGCTAGTGGTTCCACGAGAATTAAGACTCCCTCTCAACAATGGAGTTGTTCTAAGAGAGTTCCGTGTTGTCGATTATGGTATATTAAATTTCACTACTTCCATGTGTTATGATAATAGTGAACAAGATCTGTTTGCTACCTATGCTCAAGCGGCTAAGCCAGATTCCTTAGAATTATTCAGGGGGGATAAGTATGATCCTCATGGTAATAATCAGAGGTTGCCACCTACAATTAATATTAACTGGCAAGCGCGTGGAGAATTAGGAACAGTTTTACATTTAAGGGATGTTTTAAGGGCTCATCCTATAACTGGGAATCTTCAAAGAAAATTTACTTACACCGACAGATTGATTGTTGACATGAGATAATTTTTTTCCTTTCCTTAACCAAACTTAATCCAATTTAACCAAAATAAAAACCTAAGAGTTTCATCCGGTATAAGGTATAGCCTGTCCATAACACTAAGACTAGGTAATAGAAGCCCATGAACCTGTTCAAAGGGAACCATTTAGAGATCCAATGATACTGCTGTTTATGTTTCTTATACGTCCAAGCCATGGTGTTATAGATGATGCAGTCAAGTAACACCAAATACCACAAGATGCCTTCCATGTAAGTAGCCATCTTTTCCTTACTAAGCGGAAGAAATATAAATCTTTTGCAACTTTATCTAATCCTAATGGTTTCTGCGATAGCAATTAACAAACTGGTCAAGGAATATCCAAACACAAAGGCTGTGCAAGGTATCTCTTTAAACATCGCTAAAGGGGAATTTTTTGGTCTTCTCGGCAGAAATGGCGCTGGTAAAACTACCACCATCAATATCCTTACCGGTTTATGCAACAAGACTTCTGGCGAAGTAAAACTTTTTGGCAAGGATGTTGTTAAAGAATATCGTGAAGCCCGTTCGTTGATCGGCTTAGTGCCACAAGAATTTAATTTTGACATCTTCGAAAAAGTCTATAACATCATCTACTACAATGCCGGTTATTTTGGCATTCCTGCCAAAGAAAGAAAACAGCGGATTGAGAAAGTCCTTAAAGAACTGGATCTGTGGGAAAAACGCAACGCTCCCGCCCGTTCTTTATCTGGTGGTATGAAACGTAAATTGATGATCGCTCGTGCCTTGATCCATGAACCCAAGATTCTCATCCTGGATGAACCGACGGCTGGTGTTGATGTGGAAACAAGAAAAGTAATCTGGAAATATATCAAGAAGCTGAACGAAAACGGTACGACTATCCTGCTTACCACCCATTATATCGAGGAAGCTGAAGCCTTATGCAATCGCATCGCTATCATCAACAAAGGTGAGATCATCAAGTTAGATGAAACCAAAAATTTATTAAAAATATTAGAGGGAAATGTCAAACTAGAAGATGTTTTCTTGCACTTAACTAATAATAATGACTTAACTAACGATGATGAAAACTGAACAACATAAACAAAATCCTTGGACGCCGATGCTGGCTTTGACATTGAAAGAAGTTCGTCGTTTTTTACGCATCTGGACACAATCCTTGATTCCGCCGATGCTGACTTCAACTTTATTCATCGTCATCTTCGGTTTTTCTTTAGGTTCGAGAATTTCTGACATTTCAGGAGTATCGTACATAGAATTCATCTTGCCCGGTTTGATGATGATGGGGGTTATTATGAGCGCTTACGCCTCTACTTCCTTCTCCTTGTTCATCCAGAAATTTCACGGTAGCATTCAGGAACTGTTAGTTTCACCGATTTCCTATTGGCAGATTATCATGGCCCTTACCACTGCGGCAGTAGCCCGCGCTTTGTTAGTAGGCTTAGGCATCTTAGTAATTAGTCTTTTGTTCACTTCCATAACTATCCATAGTTTCCTGATTCTCTTGTTTTTTATTCTGATGACTTCCCTGCTCTTCTCTTTCGCCGGTATCATCACTGCCTTATGGGCTGAGAACTTTGATCAGATGAGTGTCTTCTCCACTTTCCTGATAACCCCACTTACATATCTTGGGGGTGTATTTTATTCCATCAAGATGCTTCCAGGACTATGGCAACATATTGCCCGTTTCAATCCGATCCTTTACATGGTTGATGGTTTCAGATACGGCTTTATTGGTTTCTCTGATGTGCCATTATGGCATTCTGCCTTAATCCTCTCTGTACTTACTGTAATTTCTTTTGCCTTCTGCGTTAGATTATTTCGCAACGGCTATAAATTAAGAACTTAAAATAAATTTCATCTCTCCGCTACTCTTACCGCTCTTAACAATTGACGGGTGGTGCTTAAATAATCGGGTTGGGCGATAAGCATTTCTTTTATGCCATCTACTACTTCATTAAAACTAAAATTTCCCATGATTCTCGGCCTTTGTTCATGAACTTGTGAATAAGCTTGCAATTCCACGTCGATAAAATCTTCAGCGCTGGGCACTCTGGTGGATAACCCTTGCAACCCTTTCTTTAGATAAGGTTCTAGGAAATGCCCTAAAGCTTCCATCCTCGTGCCGATGAATTCATAACCGTTATGCAATTTCATCTTGATCCGATCTCTTAAAGTCTCGTGATGTTTATCTACAACTTCTATCTCGGCAATCGGTGATTCTTGCATTGATTTCCAGGAATGTTCCTGCCACGGTTCATATTTTCTCTCAGAAATTTTTTCTCTTACCTGTTCTGTTTGGTGCCTTAGGTGAGTATATTTGGCGCAGAATTCCAGATATTGTGCTATAACGAATTTATGTCCTTCCGAAAATGCTCCGAAACGTCTCTTGCCGATCTCGTGTGCTTCCCTGAGATGACGACGATAGATGCCTGAATTTTCCCTAGTCAAGATAGTTGTAGCGGCGTAGACAGAATCTGTCAATTTTCTGTGGTTAGTTTTAACTACCGGATCGATCAGCTCTAACGCTTTCCTCACTCGACCAAAATAAGCTTCTTCGTTATAGACACCTTCCAGTACTTTAGCATAATGTTGTTCCGCTTGTTTGGCTGAAAAATTGTAAGGTATAAAATTGGTTCTCGCCTCTGTTACATTGCCATTAGCTACTCCTTCTTCTGGATCAATTTTTAATCTTCCTTCTTTTTTCATCCGATCCCAGAGTTTTGTGTAAGGCAAGGCTTGCAATAATCCGACCATAACTGTCGGCACAGGAGTACTGTTGATGAATCCAATCATCTCATCAGGAGAATCATCAGTATCAGCGTCAAAGCCCAGAATCATCCCTGCCATCTCCTTCATTCCCGTTTCCCGAGAGATAAGTTCCAGCTTCTCCGCTATACTCCTCCCTCCCCGTAAGTTTTGCCCTTTTCTTGTTTCCTTCAACGCCGCAATGTTACTAGTCTCTACGCCAATGAAACAATCGACAAAATTTGTTTGATGCAACCAATACCTTAATTCTTGCATCATCGTGTTTTCATCAGCTAGGTTCATGGAAAGTTCGGTATATTTTGGAAACTGATGTCCTAATTTTTTTTCAATCTTATGAATAGCTCCCAGCACTTCAATCGCTCTTTTTGGGTCACCAATGAAATTATCATCAACGATAAAAACCGGTCCTCTCCATCCTAAGACATACATCTCTTCTAAAGATTTTTCAATATTTATTTCCCAGCTGCTCCTCGGCTTCTTACCGAATCGTGAAGTGATGTCACAAAATTCACAATCAAAAGGACAGCCTCTGCTTATTTGTATGGCCATTGAAGAATAACTTTTAAAATCAATCGAGGTGAAATCTGGCTGCCAATATTTCTCAGGCGGTGTGGCTGTTCCTCTGTAATATTTTTTGGCGTTGCCCTGTTCTAACCCTCTTAGCAGGTCATCTATTACCATCTCAGCTTCATTTTCTATCATGTGATCTGCCAGATCCATCAAAGTAGAAGAATTAGGATCAACAATCGTGCCTCCGGCAATCAGTGTTTTTCCCATGTTTTTGATGATTTGGGCATCGCGGAAGAAACCTTGCTGCTGAGCGATCATCCCGCCCATGAAAACATGATCAGCGTCTTTCACCAATTTTTCTAACGGTCGCGGATCGGTATTCCTATCGATTAGCACAACTTCTTCATAATAACCATTTTCTTTCAGATGCCGGTATAAACCCATCATCCCTAAAGGCGGCAAAGAGCGCTTAGGTTTACCAAATCCATTCTTGGGAGCGTATTTAGCATAACTTCTGGCAAAACTCCAAAAAGTATCTTCTAAAAATTTCGGGTAAACCAATACTGCCTTATTGCCTATTTGTGGACTCATAACTAAGGTCTAAACTGACTTCTTTATATTATTTTTGAAATATTTAAGATAATTCTTTAAATTTATCCCTACTGCTGTAATCCCTTTTTTCTGTAAAAGGTAAGCAATGTTCTCACTTTTCGCGCCAAAATCACAGATTACCAAATATTTTTTATCTTTCTTGAAAGTATCTAATTCTTCCAAAACAAAAGGATAAGGCAAAGATAGGTCTGCCCCTAACGGATTTTCTTCTTGCAGATGTTTAGCTCGAATATCTACTGTCAAAAATTCTCCGCTCAGATCAGCAGTAGCTTTTTCTTCTTCCACTTCCGCTATCCCTGAATAAACCTTGATTACTGCATTTTCCACATCCATAGAAAAATCGGGAATACCTAACAGATCTTTTTCACTGGGAGCAGTACTTACTTTACCTTCTGCTAGGTTGCAGTATTCCTTGACTTTCTCAGAAGCTGGTAAAGTTCCTATCTCCCGAGCAATTTTGACAATTTCATTCTTGTTCATGCCGACCAAGGGTCTTAGAACAAGCATCCCTGCTTGCGCATCAATAAAACTGAGGCTGGTCAAGGTCTGTGAACTCTTCTGTGCTAATGCTTCGCCTGTAACCAAGGCTTCCTGTCCATCTTGTAAAGCAATTTTTTGTCCTAGTTTGTAAAATAATATCTTCAGAGCGATCTGTCTTAATCTGCCATCAACTTCTTTCTTCAGCTTCTCCACGATCTTCTTGCCATCTACAAGATAGAATTTTGGTTTGTAGTTGTAAGCATATTGATTGATCAGGTAATTGTATATATCCAAAACATCATTGCCTGTTTTTTCTCCTAGCAGATCAACTAGCATGAAATCAACTTTGCAGCCTCGTTTTAACATCTGCATCGCTGCTACTGGGCTATCTATGCCGCCGGAGAATAAGGCTAAGACTTTTCCACCGCTGCCTGCCGGTAAACCACCTATTCCCATCAGGTTTTCTGTATAAAGAAAACATTCCTTATTTCTTATTTCCAGATTGATGGTTATTTCAGGATCACTTAAATCAACGCCGTTACTTTTTTCATAGAAAATCCCTGCCGCTTCTTTAGCCAATTCTTGTGAAGTAAATTCATGTTTCCCTACTCGTTTCGCCTTGACCGCATACTTCTTGCCCTCAGCCAATCCAGAAAATTCTCTTAGTGTTTCCAATAGATCATTCTTATCATTAAACTTTATTTTGACTGCCGGTGAAACACTTTCAATACCCGGAACTTTTCTTAGAACCTCTAAAGCAAAATTTTCACTAGTTTCGACAATATACCTACCCCCTAAATTTTTTAGGATAAATTTTGTAATTCCATTCCTTTCTAACGCTTCCTTGATAGCTCTGGTATAAAGTTTCTCAAAATACAATCTAGTTCCTTTACTTTTTAGTCCTATTTCACCATATCTTAACAAGATGCAGTTCATAGAAGCCTTATTTTGTGGTTACTTTAAATAAATTGTCTAAAGAATGGCTCTGTAGAAATGCTATTTAAATCACCGTAGCTGTCACCTTAGCCAACAACATCTTTTATGTTTTGGCTGACGCTGACAGGTCGGGGGAAGCCCCCCGCGGGGTGACCTGTAGGTGATTTAATTTATTTATTAAGCATTTCTACAGAGCCCTAAAGAATAATCAAGTGTAAAAATACTAACTATTAACATACGGTTGCAATCGTCTTTGTAATAATTTCAAATTTTTCTGATTAGGTAAATCAGGTAGAATTCCCCTTATTCTCTCATTTAATTGAGCCCAAGATAATTCAGATGGTTCTTCTCTTGCTTCCAGCAAAATGTTCTTACCTCTTTCCCCACCCCTTTTTAGCATCACTTCCTTATAGCAATCATATATTGGATTACCTGTTTTTTTACGGATGGAATCTTCATCAAACGGCTTTCCATCAGCAACTATATTTACAATATTAGATATTTTCGGCAGATTAAGCAATGGATGCTTTTGTCTAAACATTTCTTTTAATAATGGCCATTGTTCATTTCTGTTCCTGAAAATGTCCATATAAGTTAGAGTAGGCGTATTTCCAATTTCGACATCAACTAAGAAATGTTTGTTACCAGAATATAATTCATGCCACGATTCTCCAAACCCTACTAGTTTGTCTGCATAAGAAACACGTTGACTTAAGGATGTGTTTTTATACAGGGCTTGCAATAAGTTATCGCGATAATTTAATCCATTAATTTTCGTAGGAAATCTCTTAGCTAAGAATTCTATTGCTACTCTTTCACAATCTTCGTGATCCTGTATTTCCTTATCTGACATTAACAATCTGTCACCATACTGCAAATCTCCAGTAATTATTTCTACATCATCGTGCACTAAAGCTAGGGTCAATGCTGCTAACCTCTCATCATTCGAACAATTTCTCCCTTTGGTAGTCTCTAATAACTCTTCGGTCATCCAATAGACCATTCTTTGATGGTCATCCAAATTAGTCCGATAAATCATCGGGATTCTTCTAAAACGGCTTATCCCTTGCAAGCTTTCTTCTCTATTTGGAAACTTTGGAATCAAATCTTCTAAATCATACATAAGAAAAAATTAGCACCAACACCTTATAACAATTTATAGAATCAAAAATAACTAATTGATTTAGTCATTATCAACCCTTGGCGCCAAGATGAAACTTAACATTAACCTATCAGTTACTTTATATTCCAATTTTAAGGGATAATCAGTATTGAAATAAAGGCTGACATTCGGTGAAAGTTTAGCACCCTGAATCATCTTTTTCAGGTATTCCAAGGAATATTTAGCTTTGTGCTTGTCGTCAGAATCAGTGTTTATCACAGTATTTTCATCAGGTTTGATCTCAATGAATGCTTTGGAAAGATCACCTTCAGCCTTTACCGATAATTGCCCTTTTTCTCCTAAGAATGTAACAGATTCCGCTACCACGCTGACGTCTTCGATTGATTCAGTAAGGATGCTGGAAGTGGTGTGCACAACTATCGGAAAACTTAGCTCAGGAACTTTTTGTTCCTTGTCATCCAGTTCTATTGTGGGTATTGAGAATGACCTTGTCGTGTTGCTTCTCATCTGAATTTTCAGCTTATTTTCTTCCGTCTCTAAAGTCAGCACGTCATCTGCTTTAATCCTTTTAAGGATCATCTTCAGGTTTTGCAGGTTTATCGCTAATTCTTCTTCTTTTTCTACATTATATTCGGCAAAAGAACTGCTTAATAACCGGAAAGCCACCATAGCTACATTCGCCGGATCCATCGCTACTAGTTCCAAACCATCCTTGGTAACCTTAAACTTGGCTTCACTAACTAGATCAGAAATGATTGAGATACTATCTTTGAAATATTTTGGTTCAGCTAAGACTAATTTCATGGTACACCCTCAAAACTTCCCAGAAGAATCCTCTTTATAAAGTTTGTTGTGCTCTAATCCAACATTAACCTTTTCCCGTTTTCCATACAGTGCACATTTTTGATTCCCATCTCTTGTGCTAAAGATTCAATGTGCTGCCCTTTCTCATAAGGGGCATGGGAGGGTATTACATGTTGTGGTTTTAGCATCTCTAACATATCACGATGATCTTCCCGCGCAGCGTGACCAGAAACGTGGATGTCCGTGAAAATCCTGATCCCCTTTGCTTTTAGTTGTTGTTCTAACTTATTTCGATTTAGCCTATTCAATTCCACCGGAATTACCGAACAGCTGAAAATAACCAGATCTCCTTGATTAAACTTAAAATGCAATTCATCTCGCACTAATCTTGACAAGATCGCTTTCGGTTCACCTTGATGACCAGTACAGACAATTAGATAATCTCCTCTATTTTTTTCAATCTTGCTCAGCACTCTTTCCAATTTGTCGCGGTGGCGGAAGATTTTCACATCATTAGTAAAATTGACCAGATCAACTCTTTCTGCGGCTCTGACATATTTGTCTAATGACCTGCCTAAGAAGATAATCTTCCGATTCAATTGCTTGCCCAACTCGATGATGCTTTTCAACCGGGCGATATGTGAAGAAAAAGTCGTCACGATCATCGCCTTGCCTTCAGCATGCACACCCAGCATCACATCCTTAAGCATCTGTTTAGCTACCGATTCCGAAGGACATTTCCGATGATATTCTGCATATAGTGATTCTATAATCAATAATTTAACCCCTTCTTCCCCGATTTTCTTGATCCTTGGAATGTTTGGTTTCTTCCCTAAAGTAGGATGCTGGTCTAGCTTGTAGTCGTTAGCGTAGACAATTTTCCCATAAGAGGTATGCAGCACCACTAGGGAGGCATGCGGAATGGAATGAGTTATATTCACCAATTCCAAAGTTATTTTATCAGAAAGCTTATACAGGGAATTAAGATTGAGAGAAACAATATTGTTCGGCATCTTGATATTTTCGTCGTGTAAGATGGTTTTCAATATTTCTGCTGTATAAGGCGTGCAGATGACTGGTGCTTTCGGAAACAAAGAAGCTGAGAATGGCACTGCTCCCACATGGTCCAGATGACCATGAGAAGGGACTATGGCGATGACTTTATTTCGCCAATCTTTTATCGGCTTATAATCAGGGACTGCTGCTACTTTCAGCAACTGATCATAGGTTTTGGCGCTGACGTCTTCCCGGTCTTCAGTATGGTGGATATAATTTTCCATGTGCAACCCCATATCCAGGATAACCACTTCATCATCTATCTTTACAGCAGTAGAATTTCTTCCTGTATCGGAGAATCCTCCTAGTGTGCAGACTTCAATTGCCATAAGATAAGTAAATCCTCTAACTTTAATAAAGTTTGGGATTTTAGAAAAAAAGTGTGGACGGCAGGGCTCGAACCTGCGTAGGCACTAAGCCAATAGATGACTTACAACGAGTTTAGTCATCGCACTCAGATGAGCACTCATCACTCAAATGCCTTGAGTCTATCCCGTTTGACCACTCCGGCACGTCCACGATGTTTATCACCGGTATTCAATCAGATAAACATCTTTTTTATAAAGCTTTCTTTGGAATTGAAAATCCTTAGATAGTTCTTATAACTAAAGGATAAATCTTTAAGATTATATGCAAATAGATGAAATACTGGGTAAGAATGTAGCTATTTATACAGCTGGAAAATATCTGCCCCATGTTTGGGCTGTTGACTTAGATGAGATTGTTCAAGTTCCTGGCTTCCCTTTAGAACTTAAAAAATTTTTTTTTGTAGGATCAAAGGATATGTCTGAACAAACCCAGCAGTTAGCTCAATATACTGAAGGTCACAATCAATTAACCCAATTATATAATAGAACTAGGCAATTATATGGAGCTGGAATTCAAACAATTACTCAAGCGGATGCACTTAGTTTAGTAAGAGAAATTAAAAGAAGAAATCGCGGGTTAGCTAGTGTACTGAATCTGAACATGACACCCCTGGAAGCATATGCTAATATAGCTATGGATTCTTCCTCCCCTATGATTTTTGATAATGTGCTAAGTGTGGAAAGTAAAGATCATCCGACTCTCTTAAGCCAGGAACCAGAATTATATTGGAAAGCTCATTCTGAGATGATGCAAGAATTTGCCCAATTTTCTCTAAAGAATAAATATCAATTAATCACATTAAGCAAAACTGGTTACTTTTGAAAATGAGTTAGTTGTGTTTAACAATCTTTATTAAGATAATCTTATTATTGTTTCCATGGCAAATTTAAGACCAATGTTTTTTACTTATTCCTATCGGGGAGATAACATTGTGGAAGCTCATCACCTGCAAAAGGCCCTTACCTATCTCAACGATGCCGAATTATTTTATAGGAGTACTGAAGAAATTGTGGCTCATACCGCTGAAGTAGTTGACGTTTTTGCTCGCCGCGTTGCTGACGATTACATCCAATTGGCTCCTCGTGATGAATTTTTACCTGATGGTGTTACAATCAGCATAACAAAATCTTATTCTCCAGATTTAGATGATTTAGTCTTGTTTAGTAATGGGATAGAACTATCTTTGAATGCTAGATCTACAACCAAAAAACCTGAAGGATTACCAGAAAAAATGTATTTCCGTCTAAATTATAAATAAATCTAAACTTAAAAAATTTCACCTAATCATTCTTAATTGGTTCTCAATATCGTTAAGCTGTTTCTCTAGTTCTCTTAACTCCTGGGAAGATTCAGGCTGTTTTTCTGCCGGTCGCATCGTCATCAGATGTTCTGGCATACTAGGAGCTTCCATCATCGGCATACCAGTTTCAGCCGGCTTCACCAGCTCTTTCTTTTTTTCTAGAGACATTGCTTTCAATTTTCCTTTAGGCAGAAGTTTATGCAAATGCGCATCAATCAATGATTTTAGTTCCTTGACATCTTCCTTCAACTTCATCATCATCACTGCTTTCTCTTCCTGCAGTTGCGCATACCTTTCATAACCTTGGATGTGAAGGATGACTTCCCGCAAGCACTCCAAAAGATCTTTGCGCACCATCTTAGGGTCGCCCAGATGAATCATATAGTCCGGAGAAACATCTTTTTTTATGGTGCTATCTTTTTTACTAGCCGTCTTCTTATGAGAAGAACTCTTTTTCACCGTCCTATTCTTTCTCTTTTTAGCAGCCATTGTTAATACTCTTCAGGTTCATTTAATGAATGATCGATAAAATCAACCCTTTTCTCCACTTCTGAGATGGTGTTCTGCCACATCTCTAATTGGTGGTCTTCTTCATTTTTCAAATCGTGGATTCTTAATAATGTTTCTTTGGCATCGTCTAATTTATTACGGATGGTTTTGATGATGCTTAATACATCTTCATACTCTCCTACTTTTACAAATACAGGCATTTTATCCATTTTATTCCCCCTGCTGACCGCTGAACAGGATATTATCTATCTGCAGCAAATTATCATGCAATGATTTCGTTGACTTTTTTAACTTCTGGAAATGGTTATCCTCGCTAAACTCAGAGCTCACCAACCGCCTGTTTATGTTTACCAACTCAGAAAGATCATTGTTTAACCCTTCCATCTCATAAAGAATCTTTTGGTATAAATGAATGCTTACGTGTACAGAACCATCATCATGCACCGGGGCAAGATGGCTTGGCACAGGCATAGGTCTGCTAAATGGCTGCGACATACTGGAAGGCATCGGCATTTTAACATCACTTCTCGGAGTTGTCGGCATAATCGGCTTCTCAGATTGCCTTTCAAAACCCACCGCTTGCTTCACTTTCATCGGCTCAAAGCTCTCTGCACCTGCTCGCGGGAATCTTAGCGCTTTATCGTCTAATAGATGACCTTCCGGTAATGGTACCTTCGGTACTTTTTTTTTCTTAAATAACCAGCCCATTGTAAACTTTAAAGATAAAGGACGTTTAAATACTTTGTTTAGTACTCCCAAATAGTTAAAACAAAATGCATATATTGGAGAAGTGCAAAATTTTCTCCATGAGATGGAATTTCTTGCTTCTGATTAATCTGGTCTTAATTTCTATTTTAACCTTCTCAGCCGCTTCTTCTCTGGAAATAAGTGAGATTATGCCGGATCCTTTTGGTCCTGATGATGCTGCAAAACCAGGTGGCGAATGGGTTGAGCTTTATAATTTTGGTAATGAATCAATCAATCTAACTCCCTACCTTCTTTATGATGCCAATGATGAAAATGAACTTTACCTCAGAATTACCAATCTCCTCCTGCCGACAAACCAATCCTCACTCTGTGCTCATTGTTATGGTCTTGTTTACCGTGATCATGACAGCGATTTTGATCTGAGCCGAGTGGAAGATGAAGTAAGGTTGTCCTTGAACGGAACGATCGTCGATGAAGTCTCTTACGCTCAAGCGCTGGAAGGGATGAGTTTTAGTAAGTTTCCGGAAGGGTGGTTCCGCACTTTTCCCACTCCTGGCAAAGAAAATATTTATAGTGGTGAATGTGACTGGAACCTTATCCTGGAGATGAACAATTCGTTATTTTCTCCGGAAGACTTCGGTTTTTCGGTTTTCGTTAAGCGTAATCATGGTTTAGCTGAAAACATCACTGTGCGAGGTAGCATCTATGATCTTAATGGGCAGGAGATTAAGTCTTATTCTCCTTGGACAGATAAGGTAATCACCACCAGTTCCAGCAAAAAATATTCTCCTAACCTCAAGGAAGGTGTTTATCAGGCTAAATTTGGGTTAGCCAATCTCTCCTGCAACGATTCAGAATTGTCTAATAATGAAGTTACTAAACTCTTTGCCATCAACCTTAATTATCATAAAAATGAATCTTCACTGCAGATTGAAAAACTTTATCTTGGCAGTGATGCTCAGGCTCAATGGGGCAACCAGTTCACCGCTAAGATCAACATCTACAAAGGTGAAGAAAGCAAATATTCCGTCCAAGCCTGGGTTGAACAAGATGGTCTCAAGGTAAGCGCCACCACTAAACTAAGTCTTTATGATAACTATAAAAATTACTCCTTAAACCTGCCTTTCCAGCTAGATCCGCAATGTGATTTTCCAGATTCTTCGCAGGAAACGAAGGCGCAATTAGTGGTGGAAGCTTTTGGCTTGCATCAGGAAGAAGATTTCACTATCAAAGGACTGGACAAGGATCTCTGTAAAGATTGGCTTAAGCTTTTTAATCAGCAGCAGAAACTTCTAGCTGCTAAAGATGAACCTCAACTAACTTACTTGCTCCTAAATAATACTCTTTCCCTAATTGCTGGGGATTATTTTGCTCATGACCTAATGATAACTAACGAGGCAACAGCTCATAATTTTACCGTTTGGTCCTATCTCTATCGGGGGAATAAGTGCTATTCCTGTGATACCGGCAAGAAAGATCGGGAGACCAACAATCAGACTATCTCTTTGGCTTCCTATGAATTGAAAACTCTCAACTTGCTTAATCAGGCTGATCTTGATCTTTCACCGGGTGTTTATAATCTTAAGGTAAAAATCCAGAAAGACCAGCAGAAAACCACGCACGACCTTAATCAGGAAATTGTCATCAATAGTCCTGCTTTTCCCACTTTTTTGGGAATGGTTGTTTCTAATGTTTCTAGTAGTATTGAAGATCAAGAAAATCTCTCCTCTACTTCTCCAACTAACAACAATCTTTCTTCTCTAACTGGCATGGTCGTCTACGAATCAAGCTCAGTCAAGGCTAAAAATCTCTTACCTTATATTCTTCTGCTTGCCTGTGTTTTGACCATTATCATTCTCGCTCTGCTCAAAAATTAATTTTGTATTTATGGCCATAAATAACTATAAACAAATGCAGAAAGACTTAAAAACTAAATCACAATATGGTCATTTATGACAATTAATTTCAGGGCGGTTATTGAGGTATTAGGCAAACCAAAGGAACACGTTGAGAAAGCTTTAGCTGGTTATATCCAGCAGCTTAAGGAGAGCAAGGATTTTCAGTTGCTTTCCGAGGAGATCGCTGAAGCTAAGAAGCGTGAGGAAGGAGAAATGTGGGCGACTTTTGCTGAATTGGAAATAAAGACCGATAAATTGCAGAACCTCACCAGCTTTTGTTTTGATTTCATGCCGGCGACGATCGAAATCATCGAACCGCGTGAACTAAGTTTGCAAGATACTGACCTTAACGAATTGATGAATGATCTGCAAGGAAAACTGCACCAAGTTGACATGGTAGCTAAATCTGTAAAGATGGAAAATGATATCTATAAAAGGAATCTGGCCCACATCCTTAAAAATTATATCACCTTGCTACTTAGCAAACAACCATTAACTTCTCAGCAGCTAAGCAACCTCACTGGTGTTGTCAAGGAGAAGATGGAAGATTTCCTAGACAAGTTGATTGATGATAGCGTGGTTGATTTGACGGGAGAAAAATATTCACTGAAAACTTCAGCTTGAGCAAAACTAAGATGGATGCCGATGAAAAAAAAGTGGAAGCTGTAATCTTTGCTGTTGGTAAAGAGATCACTTCGGAAAGGATTTCCAGCCTTTGCTCTTTGGATGCAAAAAAAGTTGAAGAGATCATGAAAAAACTTGCTGTCGATTATGCAGCTAAGGATAATTCCTTAAAGATTGTTGAGAAAGAAAACGGTTGGAAATTAACGGTAAGGGATGAGTTTGTTCCCTTGGTCAGCAGCATTGTCTCTTCTACTGAGCTGGAACGCCCGTTGATGGAAACTTTAGCTGTAATTGCCTGGAAATATCCCATTGTTCAGTCCGACATAATTAGGTTAAGAAGTCCTGCTGCCTACGAACACATGCGGCAGCTGCAGGAACAAGGCTTTATCGCCAAGGAAAGATCAGGTCGGACCTACAAAATCAAGCTTACCAAGAAATTCTTCGAATATTTCGATTTACCTTCAGAAGAAGCTAAACAGGCTTTCCTGAAGAATGTACCTCAGGAAATACTTGACGAAGCAGAAGAGGTTGATAAGGAAGCCGAAGAAGTGGAGCGTTTGATCGAGCTTGACCAGCAAGAAGAAGAATCCCGGGATGAAATCAAGCAGGCCCTGGAACAGGCCAAAAAATAACAATCCCTTTGTCTTATATCTTTTTTGTCGACGTTAACTTCCACAATTTCATTTAATAACCAAAATCTTTATAAAGCATAAAATTCTCAGAAAAACAGTCATTTCTCGACGTTAAATTGAGTTATGAAATTTTTAAAATGACAGACAACGCTGTAGGTAATCCGCCTGTGGAAAATGAACAGATCATCCCTCGTGTCATCGAGCAAGAGATGAAATCGGCATACCTAAATTATGCTATGTCTGTCATCGTCGGCAGGGCTTTGCCTGATGTAAGAGATGGCCTTAAGCCTGTTCATCGCCGGATCCTCTACAGCATGTATGAGATGGGCATGTTCCATAACAGGCCTTTCAAGAAATGCGCCAGGATTGTTGGGGATTGTCTTGGTAAATATCATCCTCATGGTGACTCTTCTGTTTACGATGCCCTGGTGCGTATGGCTCAGAGTTTTTCCTTGCGTTACCCGTTGATTAAGGGTCAAGGCAACTTTGGTTCTATTGATGGGGATCCCGCTGCTGCGATGAGGTATACGGAAGCTAAGCTCAATAAGCTAGCGGAAGAAATGTTGCAGGATATCGAGAAGAATACTGTTGATTTTACTGACAACTTTGACGCTTCCCTGCAGGAGCCACTGGTTCTCCCTTCTAAAGTTCCTAACCTGATCATAAACGGTTCTTCTGGCATTGCTGTTGGTATGGCTACTAATATTCCTCCACATAACCTCTCTGAAGTCTGTGATGGGACAATTGCCTTGATCAAGAATCCTGAAATTTCCGTGGAAGAACTGATCAAACTGATCCCTGCTCCTGACTTCCCGACTGGAGGAGAAGTAATTTGTGGCAATGCTCTCCTTCATGCTTACGCCAAAGGTAGAGGAAAAGTTATCATCAAAGCCATCTCGAAGATTGAAGGTGATAAGATCATCATCAATGAAATACCTTATCAAGTTAACAAGGAAGATCTGATAACCCAGATTGCTGATTTGGTGAGGGATAAAAGGATTCTTGGCATTCGCAACATCAACGATGAATCTGACCAAGACGGAATCAGGATAGTCATTGATTTAAAGAAAGATACCGACCCTAACGTCATCCTTAATCAGCTCTACAAATACAGCCGTTTAAAATTATCTTTTGGTATCAATATTCTGGCTTTGGTAGATAATCAACCGCAAACTCTGGGTTTGAAAGAAGTTCTTGCTCATCACGTGTCCCATCGGCAGAAAGTTATAACTCGCAGGACGCTATATGACCTTGATCAAGCAGAGAAAAAAGTTCATCTTCTGGAAGGATTGCTCGTTGCTATTGATAACATCGATACCGTTATACCGGGGATAAGGCGGTCTAAGACCATTGATGAAGCTAAAGAATTCCTTATGAGCACTTATTCCTTGTCAGAATTACAGGCTCGCGCCATTTTAGAGATGCGGCTACAGAAGCTAGCGTCATTGGAACAGGAAAAGATTCGTATCGAACATCAGGGATTATTGGAAAAAATAACCTATTACACCAGCATTCTTGCTTCTGAGCAGAAAATTCTCGACTTGATCGTCGAGGAACTGGAAGAGATCAAGACCAACTATGGCGATGCTCGTCGTTCCCGGATTGCTTTAGGCGAAGATGACGATGTTGATATTGAAGAACTTATCGAAGAAGAGACCGTCGTCGTTACTATGACCAATTCTGGTTATGTGAAACGTTTGCCTTTAGACACCTATAAAACTCAAAAACGAGGTGGCAAGGGAGTCATCGCTGCCGCTACTAAAGAAGAAGATTTTGTTGAAAGACTTTATGTTACTTCTAACCATGATTATCTCTTAGCTTTCTCTGATTTAGGTCAAGTTTATTGGATCAAGGTTTGGCAGCTGCCGGAAGGTAGTAGACAATCCAAGGGCAAGCATATTGTTAATCTCCTGGAGATGAATCAGGAAGAAAAAATCAGCGCTATCATTCCTGTCAAGGATTTCAAAGAAGGCTATCTGATGATGGCTACCAGAGAAGGCACAGTTAAAAAAACTGAATTGATGGATTTCTCTCGACCAAGAAAAGGTGGGATAAGGGCCATAACTTTAGAAGGTGACGATCGTTTAGTTAATGTTCGGTATACTACTGGTGATAAAGAGATTATCCTTGCTACTAAAAATGGTCTGGCTAACCGCTTCAAGGAAAGTGATGTCCGGCCGATGGGTCGTACGGCTAAAGGGGTAAGGGGCATCCGTCTCGGCAAAGGCGACCAACTCATCGGCATGTTGGCTGCGGAAGAAAAGATGAATATCTTAACCTTGACGGAGAAGGGTTACGGTAAGAGGACTCCTGTTGATGATTACCGTCTTTGTAATAGGGGTGGTAAAGGTGTCATCAATATCAAGACTACCGCTAAGAATGGTCCAGCTAAGGTTGTCATGCTGGTTGCTGGGGAAGATGAAGTAATGCTTGTTTCCCGTAACGGCATCGGCATCAGGACTCGATGTTCAGAGATCTCCATCATTGGCCGAGCTACTCAAGGTTTACGGGTGATGCGGTTTAACGAAGGCGATTATCTGGCTGCAGCTGCTAAGATTGTTCCTGAGGAAGAAGAAGAGATTAAGGAAACTATAGAATGAAATTTTATGCCACTTTTGATTCCGGAATGGAAGATGCCGCTCAGCAGGAGTTGAAAAAACTAATTGACGCTACTGCTGAATTGTATCAGGGTCTGATTGTTTTTGATTTAGCTCCGCAGGATCTCGGCAAGTTAATTTTTCATGCTCAATCTTTTGTCAGGATCTTGGCTGCTATTGATACATTTTCTTCCTTAGATTCTCTTAAATTAAATTTTTCTTGGGAAAATTTCAATACGGCACGAACTTTCAAGGTAGAAGTTGAAAATGTCAAAGGTCAGGAGAACCGTTTGGAGATTGCTAGAAAAGTGATTCCCTATTTAACTAATGACATGAAAGCCAAATCGTTCACTCCTGCTGTTGACGTTAAGAATCCCGAGCTGACCATCATCGTTTATCATACCGCTGAAAAATATTTTTTCGGTGTTGACTTATGCGGTCTGTTAAATGACCGTCATTATCGCGTTTTCCCTCACCAAGCTTCTTTTAAGGGTGACTTAGGCTACTTCTTTGTTTCCCAGATCAATCTCCAACCAGGCGAGAAATTGCTTGTCGGGTTCTGTAAAGATGGCATCATTCCCATTGAAGCTGCTTTGTCCGTAAACAATCTTTCTGTAAGAAAATTTAACTCAATCTTTCCGCTCCTTGGTAATCTAACTTCTGGGGAAATAAAAGAATTACAGACAATTTTCGCTTTCGATGAATCAATCCAGAACGTAACAGCTGCCCGTAAAAATGTTAAATTGGCTAAAGCTCCCTGCGACATCCAACGTTATCGTTTGGAAGATCTGGATGTTAAGTATAATGAAAACAATTTTGATAAGATTATCCTGCAGATTACCCGCAAAGATGAAGACAAGATCAATGAAATATATTATCAAGCAAGCTACATCCTAAAACCGCGTGGCCAGTTGTTGTTTATCGGTCGTGAGAGCTGGGAATTTTCCCTTTCTGAAAAATTTAAGCAGCTTAAGGAAGGGCAGATCCAGCGCGGCAATAGTGTCCATCATTATTGGTTATTGGAGAAGATTTAAATAATTCTTTATTTTTACTTCTACTATGGTTAGTCGTAAAGAAACTGCTGCAAGGATCAAGGAATTTTTCAGTTTCAGCAAGCAGGAACTTGTTGGCTTGATCGCTGCCATTGTTATTACCTCCTTCATCTTCTCCTTCAACGACTGGGGTGACGAAGTTTTCAACCTGATTGTTGGCTTGAAAAATCTTTTTGCAGTGCTGATAATTTCTTCAATCACCTTTTTCGGTCGTCTCAGTTTTCAGAAGATTTACGCGTTAAAAGCAGGCTATTTAGCTGAATTCAAAGTATGGTGGGTCGGCTTGATTATCGCTTTAGTCTTAGCCTTTGTCTCTCTGGGCAGGATACCTTTGATTCTCATTGGCGGTGTCGTTGCTGCCTTCATGGTGCGCCAAAGATTAGGTGAATTTCGTTATGGTCATTCTATGATGAACAACGCTATTATCGCTTTCTGGGGCGTCTTAGGCAACTTGATTCTTGCTATTGTCTTTGCCATCTTCGCCTATTACTCTCCTAACAGTTATTTCTTCAATAAAGCTGTCTTATTTAACATCATCATGGCTTTCTGCGCTTTACTGCCTTTACCGCAACTAGAAGGGCTCACTATTTTTTGGGGTTCCCGAACATTGTATTACCTCAGCGTCGGTTTAACTTCTCTCGCTGCCGTACTCTTGCTTACAAAAACCAAGATAGGTTTGATCTTATCCATCATCATCGCTGTCATTGTTTTGATTGTGATTTCCTTGACTAGCTCCACTAAAGATTAAAATGGCCTTGACAATAATTAATTTCATTGTACTCTTGATCATCTACCTACTTTCTTCTATCCCCTTGTGGTTGGCCGTGAAAGTTCTGGGAGGTGAAGGTGGCTTGTTAAAGGTAACTTTGATCAATGTTCTCTCGGGTATAATTCCCTTCATTCTGGCTATAACCATCGGCGAGACCGCTTTCTTGGTCTTGATCGTGACAATTTTAGTCTATAAGTTTGTCTTTCATTTAGGAATTTTACGTGCTTTCTTTGCCTGGCTGTTGCAATATGTCTTTGCCTTTATCTTAATCATCCTCATCGGCTTGATCGGTATTGGCATAGTTCTCCCTAAATTGTTTTAGAGACTCCAAATACAAATTATAGGGGCTTGAGACTATCCATTGTTTTAGAAAACATTATAAGTCTCAGATTATTTTATCTTCAGATGAAATGGGATGAACAATGGGCTGAAGTCCTTTCTTTAACTTTTGTCGCTCTAGGTTTTATCTTAGCTTTACTGTTGCAATCTGTATTTTTTAGTGTTATTACTGTTTTCTTAGGCGGTTTCGTTGCTGCCCGTACTTACTACCTTCGGCTGCATAAAGAACCAATTTTTCCCTTTGTTTTGATTATCATCGGCTTCCTTTTTGGCTATCTTGTGGGCAATATCTGGAGCAGCCGATTATTAACCTTGATCTTTTTTATCCTTGGTTTCGTCCTGTCTTATTACCTGCATATGAAAAATTTATTCGTAATATTTAAAAGTAGGGACTTCATCAAGTAGGTTATGGATAAAACCTTCAAAGCTAAAAGCATCACAATCAGCAGGAAACCTGGCAAACATCGTGAAGATGGTTTATGGACTGTCTTTATCGGCTTGTTTGATGAGAACAATCCTCATCTTAAAGCTCGTGCTCCTTTTGAAGTACTGGATCTTAAGGACGTAGAGAAGGTTAGATTGCATGAATTAAGAAATGTGTCTTTCTACTTAGCTGGAAATGATCTGATCATCAACAATCTGCTAGAAATCAATATCAAGCAGGAAGGTAACGTTGTTACGTTCAGCGGCCAGCAGGATATCTGAATATTTTTTCCTTAAAATCACTGTTCTACTATAATAATCTTAATATAATCAAATTGACTAATTTATTGCATGAGAAAGATAATTCTTGTTTGTATCTTAATCATGCTTACCTCTTCCTTAGCTTGGGCTTTGCCTACTCTTGAAACTGGGAATGTAGCTCCTGCTTCCTTTAAGTGCCATGATTATCAAGCAGCTGAGAAATATTTCTATCCTGACAGTACACAGATTAATGTTGGTTTAGTCTGCAATAAAGATGCTAAAATAACTTTGTACGAATGCACTACTGCTTCTTGTGATAATAAAAACATGGTTGATACTGGATACAAGATTAGCGGAAAATTTCCTTTCTTCACCGGTTTTTTTCAAAGCTTGCGTTATTATTATCAATGCTGGGAATGTACTGATATGAATCTTAACAGCGCTCCGGAGATTATTACTAAAGATTACCTTTCAGTTCGCGAGGGACAAGAATTAAGCCTTAAAGCACAATGCACAGATAAAGATGGCGATAAAACGCAGCTTACTTATTCCGGCTGGATAACTAGTGCTAAAAAAGCAGTTTCCTATACAGATGCTGGAGATCATGAAACCATTCTTACCTGTACTGACGAATGGGATCAGCAAACTTCCCAGACCGTGAAAATTTCCGTTGCCGATGTCAACAGGCCGCCGCAGATCATTTCTGTCAAGGAAGGAGATTAAAGAACATATTCAAAAATAACCATCTCACTCCCAAGCCACTTCCCACTGGTCAGCTGCAGATAAAGCTTTTAAACCAGTTTCCTCTGAACTTCTCATGATCAAGAATTTTAGTCCACGGCTGTATCAGCAGACTATTTTAGGCACTGCTGCGGGCAAGAATACTTTAGTGGTACTACCTACTGGTTTGGGGAAAACTGCCCTGGCTTTCTTGTTATCGGCGCAAAGATTGGCTAATTATCCTCATTCCAAGATCCTCCTCTTGGCACCTACTAAACCGTTATGCGAGCAACATATTACTACTTTTCAAAAACACCTTGATATCCCGGAAAAAAATATTGTCTTGTTTACTGGCAGTGTTAAACCGGAGAAGCGCGCCGAGTTGTGGAAGGAAGCGCAGGTCATCATCAGCACACCGCAGGGATTAGAGAATGATGTCATCAACAGAAGAGTTAAGCTTGAAGAAGTTTCCTTACTTATTTTCGACGAAGGTCATCATGCTACTGGTGATTATTCTTATGTCTGGTTGGCTCAGCAGTATGATAAAGTTTCCCGTTTTCCCCGTATCCTTGCTTTAACTGCTTCTCCCGGCAGTGATTTAGAGAAGATCAAGGAAGTCTGTGAGAACTTATTTATTGAACGGGTGGAGGTACGTACCGAAACTGATCCGGATGTCCGACCTTATATCCAGAATGTCAAGGTCAACTGGGTCAAAGTACCATTCCCCTTGGAGTTCCAGAAGATTCAGAAATATCTGCAGGATTGCCGCAAAACCAAAACCTTGGAGGCGCAGAAATATGGTTATTGCAATAATCCTGAACCAACTAAAACAGAACTGTTGGGCATTCAGGGCGAATTGCAGAGAAAAATCTCTTCTGGTGAGCGTGATTTTGAGATTCTTCGTTCTGTCTCTTTAATCGCCGAAGCTTTGAAAGTTGACCACGCTCTGGAATTATTAGAATCACAGGGAATTTGTCCTTTAAAAGAATATCTCCACAATATCATGCAGCAATCTTTAACCACAAAAACTAAAGCTGTAAAAAACCTCGTCCTTGATGAAAATTTTAAGACTGCTTTCTATCTTACTTCTGAATTGATCAACAAGGATGTTAAGCATCCCAAGCAGCTTAAGTTAAAAGAGATCATTAGCGAAGTTATAGAGAAAAACCAGCAAGCAAAAATAATCATCTTCACGCAATATCGTGATTCAGCTGAACAGATTGTCAAGACGGTCACTGAATTGAATGTTAAGAACCATATCTTTGTTGGTCAAGCCAAGAAGAAAGGTCTTGGCTTCTCTCAGAAACAGCAAAAAGAGATTCTCGACCAGTTTCGTAACGGCGAATTTAACGTTTTGATTGCTACTTCTGTAGCTGAGGAAGGTCTGGATATCCCAAAAGTCGATAAGGTTCTGTTCTACGAACCAGTTCCTAGCGCTATCCGTTCTATCCAAAGAAGAGGAAGAACTGGGAGATTGGAGGAAGGTGAAGTCACTATTCTGGTAACTGAAAAAACTAGGGACGAAGCTTACCGTTGGAGTTCTTTTCATAAAGAAAAAAGGATGTATCGCAATCTGGAAAAAATCCGCAGTGAATTCTCTTTCTTGAAAGAGCAGAAAAAAGATCAGACCTTGCAGCAGTTCATCCCTAAGGAGCAAGTTGTGACAATTCTGGCAGATCACCGGGAGAAAGATAACAAGATTGTCAAGGAGCTGATTGATCTGGGTGTTTCCGTGAAGACAGCGCAATTGGAATCTGCTGACTACATCGTTTCAGGCAAGGTGGGGGTAGAGCTGAAAAAAATTCCTGACTTCGTCGCTTCCATCATTGATGGAAGATTATTAGATCAAGTCAAGGATTTGCAGAGAAATTTTGAAAAATCTGTCTTGATCATTGAAGGTGAAGAAGATATTTACTCTATCCGTAAAGTTCATGCTAATGCCATCCGTGGCATGCTCGCTTCCATCACCTTAGGTTTTAATGTTCCCATCCTTTACACTAAAAATCCTCGCGATAGCGCTTCCTTGCTAGCCGTCATGGCTAAGCGTGAGCAGGATAAAGGCCGTGATTTCTCTTATCACGCCGCTAAACCAAAGACTGTCAAGGAACAATTGGAGTTCATCGTTTCTTCTTTGCCTAACCTTGGTCCGCAGAATGCTAAACGTCTTTTAGAAAAATTTGGTTCCATCAAAAATTTAATCAATGCCCGTAAGGAAGAACTTACAGCTTTAGATGGCATCGGGGAGAAGACCGCTGAACGATTGTTAGAAATGTTTGAGAAAGAGTATCAGAAGGATTAATCCCGGCTCTTATAGATAACAGAATCGCACTGTCTTAAAGCCTCTTCTAAACTCATACCTCTTTCTCTCCCATCTTCAAACTCTTTTAATTGATATAACCCTAACCAATTTGCTCTATCTAATACGTTACCATTTTCTATAGGAGGTCCGATAGTTACAAAATCTCCTCCCAAACTCAGAGACTCAATCAAAGACATATAAGTCTCACTTCGTCCTAAAACAAAATTCCTGGTATGAAAATATTTAGAATAATCAGGTAAGCTAATAGAATTTTCTTCATCCATAAAACTGTTCTTATTTAACCATTTAAATTATTTTCTAATTTTTATGACAATTAAACAGAAAACTAAACCCTAATCTTTCCTATCTGCCATTCTTTCAGCAGAAACCTGGCAGCTCCTTCTAAGTCTGCTTTTCCTCCTTTCATCAATCTTCCTACTTTCAACGCTATCCTTTCCAAAATCTCTTCCAATTCTCCATCTTCCACGTTGTAATAACGCAAGATGACTTCTTTATAATCATTAATCAAATTTAGGGCTACTGTTTCCGGATCTTTCAGCTTGGCATAATCGATAGCTCCGGTTTTTCCATGCTTTTTAATATCTTTCTCCATGCTAGGAAAAACTCCCGGTGTATCAAGGACCATAATCTTGTTATCTACTTTAATTTTCTGCAGTCCTTTGGTAAATCCAGACTCTTTAGAAGTTCTAGCTGCCCCTCTTCCTGATAAAGCATTGATTAAAGAACTTTTTCCCACATTAGGATAACCAAGAACTCCTACGGTTACTTTCTCTCCTCTTGATAATTCTAATATTTTTTTCTTGAGGATTGTTGTTCCCAAGTGATCTCTGGAAGAGATGAAGACGCTTGGTCTGAAATTTTTAACTTTTTTCTTTAATTCTTCAACATTAACCAGATCACATTTATTGAAGACATACAACAGCTTCTTGCCCATTTTTTGAACTTTATCTTCGACTTCCTGGTTCCTTGTCTCTTCAATTAACCGTGCATCAAGTACCTCGATGATGATTTCAGCTTCTTTCAGTACTTTGTTCACGTGTCTCCAATATGAGGGCATAACACTACTTAATTACACAAATCTATAAAAATTATCCCTTTCATTAAGAGAAAATGGCTTTTTCCAAGAATTTTCCCCGTACCGTTCCTGGTAGCAATTATCCGGCCTGGGAGGAAATTTCCCTCACCTTGGCTGAAGAGCAGGAGATCGCTGAATCCTGCCGCAAGGAAAATGTTTCTTTGTTAGATGAATCATTGCAGGATGCCAAGATGCTAGCTATCAAAAACCGTATGAACGAAGATGATATCATTGCTCGGTTAGCCGTTGCCTTATTCGAGAAACGGGCTAGCCATGAAGTCTTCTGGAAAGAAAGCAAAGCTAAAGAAAAATCTGATAAAAAACAATAATCATTTCTTCATGCCTTTCTTCAATGTTTTTTCGAATTTATCTAATTCGGCAATATTGTTGAAGAACAAGACATGCTTCTTGCCTCTTGCTAAAAGGTAACCACCCAGGAAAAAACGATCCAGTTTATGTTTGGTAACATCCTTCAGCGGAATCTTATTGGTTTTTTCTTTCCTTCTGGTTTTTCTGGTGATGTGCAAGTGGGTGTCTGTAATCTTATAGATATCCTTGGCCAATCTTGCTTTCTGGATGAAGAAAGAAATTGTCGCGTAAACAACAACAAAGATCAAAGCGAATACCAAAGCGTAAACCCAGCTTTCTGTTTCTGTCAATCCCATAAAAAAAATTAGCAATGTCAATACGGCAATCGTTACCAATTCTATCTTCATGAAGAAGAATTCTTTTTCTGGGAAAACCCATTCATGTAAATTTTTTGCTACTACCATTTAATTCTCCTATTTTGTGATGACCGGTGCTTTGGTCATGCTGATCAGCGATGAAACAAACATTGCTGCAAAAACCAGCATTGAAGCTATGCCTAAACTAAAACTTCGAGGATGGACATAATAATAACTTAACAGGAAACCTAAGATCGAAGTCACCATAAAACTGCCTTTAAGTGGAGCGGCTTTCCATTTCCCTGGAACATCATCTTTTTTAACAGATTTCTTTTTAACAACTTTCTTAGCCAACTTACTTCACCTCTTTTTATCGTTATTAATGAATTTTAATATATATAACTTTCTGTGGTTGGTTGAGAAAAACTAATGTCTAACTGCATAGCTAAGCTGCCGCAATTCTGGGTTTATTTCCATTTTCTGTTTAATGAGGTCTATCAAATTTCCCTTAACTATTCCTTGCTCATGGAATCCCAGAGGGTTCCTTTTAATCAGCTCTTGATTAATCCTACTTAATCTTTTATATGCTTCAGAAAATTTAGCAGTATGTCATAAAAGTGCGGGAAAGCGTTTCACCCCGCCATAAATGACGGGGCTTGAAAAGAAACGCTTTCTTGACCCCGCACTTTGTGACACAAATAGCCAGAGCTATTCATCCCCGCCTTAAAAGACGGGGCGTTCTGGCTATTTTGTGTAATGATACAATATAAGCATCAAATAAACATTCCCAGGAAATAATCCCCTTAATCATATCTTCCCTTTGTTGATCCTTTTTCGATTTAAATTTTTTTGAATGATTATAAACAAAATTTCCTAGTTTTGAAGTTTCTTCTTGCATCCAGTTAAGAAGATTATTCTGAGCTATTTTCAACCCTTGATAGATCTGAGCTTGAAAATTTAAATATGTCCCTGAAGAAAAAAGTTCTGACTTATCATGGGGCATCACACCTAAAGCTCTACCAACATTAAGAACACTCCAATTCATTTTATCCATGTCCATTTTACCCTCATCGATTTTCCACCTATAATCTTGGTCTTCTGCTAGATCACCATACCTGACATATTTGCCCATCCTTGTATCTGCCAGTACCTTAAGATTATCTTCCAATCCTTTCCTAATATCTCTTAACGATAAATCAATTATCATAATAATTCCTAAAAAAACCAGCTATTTATAAAAATTAAGTTTGCAATTCTATTCCAACAACTTCTTCACTACTTCCTCTGCCTTCTTTCTTTTCTGATGATGTTCTTCCAGGAATAGAGTAACTTTCTCAATTAGAATGTTTTTCAATTCTCCAGATAACAACTTCCCTGCTTTGTAATCATCATAGATCTTCTGCAGTTTCTTGTCATCAGGTTCCATGCCATACAATAACATCTGGAAAGAAACGTCGATATCCGGATTGCCCCCTTTCTGGCGGTGTTCCTCTAAAGTAGCCTGTCCGCCGGAGAAAGCGTATTTTCTGATTTTCTTGGCTGCTTCTTCAGGAGTATCACTTAAAGCTATATAGGAAGCAGGATCAGAAGAAGACATCTTGCCGCCTTTCAGGCCTGGCATGAATTTGTGGTAAGTAGAACTTATTTTCTTGAACTTGAACATTTTTATCCTTGTACAAAGATCCCTTGCTAATCTCAGATGAGGATCTTGGTCAGCTCCTACTGGAATAACTACCGGTAAAGGCTTACCTTCAAACTCTGGTAGTTGTGGATGCAGCATATCGGCTGCTTGCAGCAAAGAAGAACTCATCTTGCCCGGTGTAATCTCTCCATAGACAGCCTTGAACTCATTAAAGGTTGCGTGCCGTGCCAGCATGTTAGCTAAGGAATAATAGGCATTAGCTTTTCTTCCCTCGTTGGATCTTCTTGATTGGAAATAGAAGTCACATTTTTTCAAGTCTAACCCTAAAGCGACATAATTAGTTAAATATTCTTTAATCGCTGTTTCCCTCAACTCTTTCATGTTGGGATTACGGGAATTGTAAGCTTCAATATCTGCTACCGTTACATAAACTTTTGCCCCTAATTTTTGGTAGAAGATAATCTGATCTGCTACCATCTTATGGCCAAAATGAAATTTACCGGAAGGCATCAGTCCTGTCATCATCACAAAAGGTTTCTTCTGCTTGATTGCTTCTATTATCTGTGGGAAATCGCGTTGGGCAAAGATGATGCCTCTCCTGAAAAGAACATTCTCCTGAAACACTTTTGGCAAGTCATGCAGTTTTTCCAAACCAAACTCTTTCATCAGCTGATTGTAATTTATCTTTCCGGAAACTTCCCAAGGCGTAATTTTTTGTGGCATGGTAGCAAGCTAACTTTTTTGGGTATATATAGTTTACTTAATCACTCTTAGGGAGGGTTACCACTTCACAGTAATAAATACCCCAAAGTTTATAAACAATATTCATTTTTCTCTTCTTATGGAATTTGGCTGGACAGATGAAGAATGTAAAAGATATTTAGCTAGACCTGAAAACATCTCGATTTTAGAAGATTTAATTTTGAATAAAGTTATCGAAATGGCTAATCTTGGGAATGGGCGGCCATTACCAGAAATTCTTGAAACTAGAAAATTAACCACTCATTATGATGGGTCATTACAAGATATTCTTGAAACTGTTAAACCATTTGTTCTTGATATTTTGGATTATCCAAAAGATGTACACTGTAATGCTTTACCTATTAGTGAATATCTAAGATTAGAAAGTTCTGCGACAAAAAAAATAATTGCTTTACTTGGAGGATTTGCCGGAGCTTTTCTTGGAACTTACATTGGATCTGATCCAGGTTTTGGATTGATATTACCTTCTGCTTTTGGAGCTGGTGCAGGTTATGTCATTGGAGCTTTACCTGCTAAAAAAAGGGCTAAAAGAATCGAAAAATGTCTCGAATCAGGGGGGGTATGCCATCAGGGTAATGTTTATTTAGCACCATCATCTAAAGATAACTTGCTAAGCGTAGCTGCTCATGAATATACTCATCGTGTTCAGGTTGATGTCAGTCAAGGTTCGCTATCAAACACCAGTTTTTCTGAAGGTCATGCTAACGGAGTACAATTAAAAGTATTAAGAAAACTTTATCAACGTGATGGCAGTTTAGAAAATTCTCTTATTGAAGCTTTATATTTCAACGTACTAAATTTGACACATGGTTATCTTTGGTCTTGTGGATCAAATCAGCAAGTTCCTAACGAGAAAATTGCTAATTTTGTCAAATTTACTATGCTGCATCCTTACGCTATTGGACAAAGCGTTTTGGATTTGCTTGAAAACGAATCTGGACCAGAAATTTATTCACAGGTACTAAAGGAAAAATTATAATTTACCTTTTAATCTCTGGTAAACCTTATCCGCAATCATCTTCAGGTTCTCGACATCTTCCCGATTATATTCAATCAACAGATCAAGATATTCCCTATCTCCTGAAGCATGGAACGCTTTCCATAACTGCACAGGATTACCATAAAGATGTTTTGGTCTTCTTAGATCTAAAATTTTTTCCACTTCCTTCAATCCTCCCTTTAAACCAAGATTGACACATAACGGTTTTAGGTCAAGATGAGCTTGCTTAAAATTTATCTCCAACTTCCTTAACTTCGGCAGATCAAACGAACTGCCGTTGAAGGTGATGATCATCTTGTACTTGTTCAACTCTTTCTCTAAGTTAGCTTTGCCGAGGTTAATCCCCTTGACAAAAAAATTAGAATTATAATAATCAGAGATCCCGACTAAAATAACCTGCCCATAACCGTCAATTTCAATATCCAAAAAACAGCAGTCTTCCTTAAAGTAATCGTATAATCGCCAAATCTCTTTCTGCGGCAGCTTTCCATTAAAGTAATTAGCATCTTCTTCCTTCAAGGCTATCTGGGCCTCCTTGATTTTTCGGTCATAAGCAGACTTCGCTTTAGCGGAGATTCCTTTTACCTTCTTTGCCTGCAGGAAATCCTGCCAATCCTTGATCTCCTGCTTCCAGATTAATCTCTCTTTCCCTTTACTGACCTTTTCCAGAAAGATGAATGATTTTCTGATCATCAACTTTTATTCAGAACAATTTTTATATATCTTTTCTCTAATTTTAATAAAATGCTAACAGAACTAAAACAGGAGATGCAACACCTTGCCGATAAGGAACGGGTCCATAACCTCAGCCGTTTTTTTAAGACTGGCAAAGGCCATTATGGTGAAGGCGACAAATTTCTTGGTTTAACTGTACCTCAACAACGTTCTTTAGTAAATAAATATGCCCTTTCTCTGCCAGAAATCCAGCAGCTTCTTGACAGCCACTGGCATGAACATCGTCTTACCGCCTTGCTATCTTTAGTGAAAAATTATCAAAAAACTAAGATTAATGCCGAAAGAGAAAAAATCGTGCTATTTTTTCTTCAGAACAGCAGGAAGATAAACAATTGGGACTTAGTTGATTCTTCTGCACCCTACATCCTGGGTAATCACCTTTTAACCAACAATCGCGCCATTATCTACAAATTGGCAAAATCAAAAAATCTTTGGGAGAAAAGGATCTCTATCGTCACTACGGCTTATCTGATCAAGAACAATCAATATGAAGACACCTTGAAGGTAGCAGAGATATTGCTCCACGATAAACATGATCTGATCCATAAGGCTGTTGGTTGGATGTTACGAGAAGTTGGCAAGAAAGATCAAGAAGTTGAAGAAAAATTCTTGGATAAACATTACCAGATTATGCCCCGCACCATGCTCAGATATGCTATTGAAAAATTCTCTGAAGAAAAACGCCAACATTATTTGGCTAAAGATCGATAACTATTGTTTTTTTCTTTAGGTTAACACCTTTTATCTTCTTCTCTTTTTTCAGCTCTTCCGCCACTTCAGACCATTCTTTGTTTTTACGCAGTTCCTTGACGATATCTAGCAATTTCTGCAACGGCGTATATTTTTCATAGATCACTTCACCTTTCCGGGTATTATTTTCGATCTTCCCTTGTAGATCTCTAATCGCTTCTTCCTGCTGCTCTGCCGTCTTTTCAATAGTCTTGATCTTTTTGTCGTAAGGAGAGATCACTGCAAAAGGTTTTATCGTATCGATTGCTTCGTTGTAAGTTTTCTTGACTTCTTTTGCTTCTTCTCCCTGCAAGGCAAAAAAGGTTAGTTCATTTTCGTAGATGAATCCTTGTGGTTCTTCAGCTAGCTTGATGAATTCTTTAATTGTTTGCAGGATTAGTTTAATCTCTTTAGCTTCTACTTCACTTGGCAGCTTATCCTTATCAATACCTTGTCTTTTGCAGATTTCTTCCGCATACAATCCCCCTAAGCCGATCTCCGTAGCTAGACAGGTCGCCAAATTCTTCCTGTCGCTTTTCTGTAAAATTGCACTTAATTCTTTTTCGCTCATCGTTTTCCAGTTAACACCGGCTTCCGGAAAGATGTAAATTTCTCCTTGCTTCACTGCACGATCTTTCCAGATCTGTCTCTCTAAAGAGCCAATAATCTTGTAATCTTTGTCAGTAAGCACGATGTTACCTTTAGAGAACAATTCGATGATCAGGAAATAATCACCTTGCTTTTCTAATTCAAAAACTACAATTCTTTCCGATTTTTTTTGCTCGATGGCTTTGATGAAGGCGTTGCTCAAATACTTCCTTAATTGCATGCAGAATCCTGTCGGTCTTAACGGTGCATCTCCTTTTTCATTACTTAAGCAGAGATATTTTCCCGGTATGATCTTCAATAACTGCTTACCTTCCCCTCTGGCATGCAACTGTAGGAATAATTCTTTTTTTTCTTGGTGATAAATCTGGGAAATTTTACCTTTTACTATAAACTGTAATTCCTTCACTAACGCTGCCAGTTCCAGGGAAGAGATTGATTTCTTGGCCATGAACAGCATAATAAGAACGTTTTTTATATAGTTTTAGTTTGGCAATTTACCTTAAAGGAATAACATTATCTTGAATGGGTTTATAATCTTTTACAATTTCCCTTATTCCTGCTAGCAAATCTTTATCAATTAATGTATTCATTTGTCTAACCCATAGTTGAGGTTGCTTACCAGAAAAATCTATATTTTTGCATAAAAAAAGATATGGTCTGGTTTTACCTCTATAAGTCGGTTCAGTAATGAACATAGTTGATTCCCGAGAATAATCCTTTACTGCGGGATAGTCTATTTTAAAAATAATATATTTACCCTTTCTCTGAATCTCGATCCTTAATTCCCTATACCAACTATCACTAATCATACTATATCCCATCTTATGGCCGAGAGCCTTACCAAGGTCAGTTATAATGTTGCTTTTATCTAATTTACCTTTCATCTCTTTCTCAACATAAATTGCCCACAAGTTCTGTGCTTTTTCTTCTAAAATTTCATGCCACCTTGCAATAAACTCCGAGATGCTTGCCGCAAAAATTTCAATTACGTGATGTAACTCATCTTGTCTATAATGGTCTTGACCGTTTGGAAAGAAAGCTAAAGGATCAATAATCGTATCCTGTTCTCCAGAAATTTCTTTCCGAAAAATCAACCTTTCACTTCTAATGGAAAAGATAAATTTGTCAAAATCATCTTTTTTCTTCATCCATCTTCCTGTAGGATTAGGAACTGTAATGTCTAAAAAGATAGTTGTGTTAGTTTGCTTCCCACTAGGATAACCATATTGTTCATCCTTTTCTTTTGGAGCCATAGCCAAATTTAATTTACAGGTAATTTGATTATTTTTTTCATCTTTAATAAATTCAACTTGATGAAGAAGGGTATATGTTCCCTGTAATTGTTCATTTGTGTGTTTAAAAAGCCCCTCTAAGCCAATTTTAATTTTTGGCAGTTCTTGGTCTATGTGGGAAAAGGCCAATCTTTGATAGTAATCATAACTTTCTTCAGATTTAAATAATGATAATTCTTTAAGATACTTGTTAGGATCTAACTTTTCTGTCAATAATCTAAGCTCTCCGATCCACCCTTTCCATTTTTCAGAAAACTCTTTTAATTTCTCTTCATTCTGTAACTTGTTTCCTTTTTTGAAATCTGCTAGATTAAATTTTCCACTCCAGCGAGAAAACTGTTGTGTAAACCAAGCGGCATAAACATTAAGTTCTCCAACATTTTGATCTATTTCTTTAGATAAATCTTGATGATAGTAATTAATGATCTGTTTTCTGTAGTTTTCAATATCTTTAAGAACTCTTTTGTGCAAGCGCATTATCCTGGCAACATATGCTTTTAATCTCTTGATATGCTTATTTGCTTCCCTCCACTGTTGGCGTTCAATTTCTGTAACTGCTGGTGCAAAAAATAATTGGTATTCAGCACTGACTTCACCAATTTCTTTTTCTAGATCTTTTTTCAATTGTTTAGCATTTTTTAGAATAAATCTTAATTCATCTTTTTCATTACTAGGTTTAGGCATAATCTCACTAGAATTTCATTGTTTAAATAACTTTCTTTAGCAACCTTATCTCAGCCCCATCAACCTCCTATATTCCTGCTGAGCTGTACCCTGGACATTAAATCTCCTTCTGAAAAGTTTTGTAATATCTTTGATCTGATATTCTCCTTCCTCCAACCTTTGATGGATTGTTTCTCCTAATTCTTCCCCTAGAGTATGAGTCATCATATCGAACAACGGTGAAGCTGGATTGACAACCTGCAGGTAATCTACTTGGTCAAGGCAACTAAACATCACATCAATTTCCGCCATGACAAAAGGTTCTCTTGCTGGATCGAAAAGTTTGGAGCCAAGATAGCCGATAGCTTCTTCCAAAACTGTCGCATAAAAATTCTGCAAGACTTTCTTCTGGGAATCTTGGTAGGGATTTTCAATCTCTCTATACTGACGTAAGCTATGCGCCACTTCCTCGGCAATAACTCTAGTCTCATCAGAAGCCAGATACAGCAGATCTTGTTCTAGCAGCGTGATGCTTCTCCCTTTTTTGGCATAATCATTAAGCAGGGAGATTATCTCTGCTGCTTTCTCATCTTCCATCTTATCCAATCTCCCATAACTCATGAGTCTTCTTGTCAATTCTTGATCATGGAAACTGAACACTTTTGTGCAGGAATCATATCTGTTGCTCAACCGCAAACTGATTCTCAGTATTTTCCTTAGCTCATCGGTATACACTTCTAGGATTTCACTGTTTTCTAATTTATCATTTTTTTCTTCTAAAGAATTAGTATAAACAATTTTCTTCAATAATGGAGGCACATGATTTATGCAATAAACTCCTTTCTTGATTTTAACAGCTTCCACGGAATTTTCTAATCCTTGCTCCATCAACTGCCAGAAAATTTCCTCTTCGTTTTGTAATACAATCAGGTCTTCCAATTGCGGTAAGATTTTCCTCACTTTACCTGGCAGATGAACTTCCGCCAGATGATTTTCTCCCGCTAGTAGAAAGATCTGATTTCCACGATCGGCATAACTAGAGACTAGTGTCGCCCAGTTCTCATCTCTTTTTCTGAGGCTTAAATTTTTATCTAGCGCTAATAACCACAATCCCTTTTCTCGTGAATATTCCAGAACTTCTTTAAATAATTCTCGGGAGTCGTGTCCTTTTCTTGCTAACAATCTTTCTAAAGAAACCTGTCCCCGCAGGAAACCAGCCAAAGCTCTCTGTTCTTCCTGCTCAAACTCTTCTAGGGCGATGATTGTTTGCCTTTCGCCATTCCTTCCCTTTTCAATCAAATCAAGAAAATTTAATTTGTTAGCTTTTAGTGGGTGATAATCAGCGACATAAATTAAGTCTTTATCTCTTACTGCTTCTGCTACTTCTTCTTCTGTGGAGATCCTTTCATAACCATTAATTTCGTCTCGTTTTTCTTGTTGATAATCCCGTAAAGGATTATTTCCTTCACCAAAAAAATCAGCTGGTCTTAGCATGGTTTCACAGGCTTGTTTATATCTCTTAATAATTCTCTGGCGTAAAGAATTCATTATTTTAATATGGTTTAATCCTGTTAAAAAACTTGTTTACACAGCTAAGAAAATGGAGCGCCCGGTGGGACTCGAACCCACGACCCGTCCCTCTGCAGGGGACTGCCTTAGCCGCTTGGCCACGGACGCGTAATCATCCCAGAATGAGTTTTCTTTATATAATTTTCTTTAGTGTAATCCAGTAAAAATAAAGCGGGCTTGGAGGGATTTGAACCCTCGGTCCCCGGCTCTCTTTCCCTAAGGATAGAAGGCCGGTGCATTATTTATCTTGCAAATATGCATCCAGACTATGCTACAAGCCCAACAACAGGAAAAACAGCGGACAACTTTTAAATATTTTGTTAATAAATCACCTTTATGGGTAATTTAATCTCCATCATGGGAAGAAAAATCATAGCCAAAGGCTTGAATAAGAATGCCCTCCCCAATCGTGAGAAGGTTCGAGAATTAGTTTTTTCTGACTATTTACCGCACCTGGAGAAGCTTCCTCAACTACGCTTATCCTCCCATCCCTTATTATTCTATCCCGGCTGCGGTTCCGACATCATCTTGCCCTTGTTATATGTCGAAAAAATGTTTTTCCATATCAAGGAGTTTAGTTTTCTTTTCATTGATATTAATGACCTATTGCAACTGATTAAGACGACTCTTGACGAAGTAGGCGTTTCCTTCAGTGAAGATCATAACAAGATTGATTTTTATTGGGAAGACCAGCTGATTCACTTGGAGTTTCAGCAAGGCGACGTTTCCAAGATAGAATTACCAAAATATGATATCTATTTCGAACAATTTTTTCGCATCATGAAACCGGAAGGTTTTGAAGAGGTTGCTTATGAAAGATTGAAGAAGAATGGTATCCTCATCAGCGACAATGGTTTCCAAAACTTTCCTCTGGAAAAACACCCCGCATCCCCAGAATTGAGTCCTTATGGCGAGATGATAATAGGAATAAAAAAATAAAATTCACTCAACGCTAATTTTTTCAACAATCACCTCATCTTGCGGTTGATCTCGGCTGTTAGTTTTTACTTTAGCAATTTTTTCTACGACATCCATCCCTTCTATTACTTCACCAAAAACTGGGTGCTTGGAAGTGTAAGGCGGCTTGTTGAAATCAAGGTAAGTGTTATCCGCCAAGTTGATGAAAAACTGGCTTCCTCCAGTATTAGGACCGTGGTTGGCCATAGCTATTGTTCCTTTTAGATTGCTTAAATCTTCGGAGAATTCATCATCAATCTCGTAATCCGGTCCGCCGGTACCCCACATACTATTTTTGCCTTCATCTTTGGATAAAGGATCTCCACCTTGGATCATAAAGTTAGCTATTACCCTATGGAATCTTGTGCCATCATAGAAACCTTTCTCTGTTAAATCAATAAAATTCTTTGTTGTTTCAGGCATCTTGTCCTCAGATAATTCTATCTTGAACGTTCCCAAATTGGTCTCAAAAACTGCTACTCTGTTTGTCATTTTATTTTCCCCCAAAATCCCTCCCTTGTTAAAGAAGAGAAAATACGCTCCGATCAGGATTATCATGATCAGGACTAAATTTTTTATTTTCATCCTATCATTTGTCCATAATTCATTTAAATAATTTATCTTTTTATGGGTTCTGTAGATTTATGTAGTCCCTTAAATATGATTTTTTGTGTCACAATTTTTATAAAGTGATTTACCAAAAAATCTTTATGGAAATATTCATTAAAGACAACCCTTCTGACTCGCTGTATGGGAGAATACTGAGTCATAAACTTTTATCTCAACAACAAGAACGTGGCAAATCCCGCGAAGATAACTGTCCCGGTTTTAGAACAGATTATGCCAACGGCCTGTTTGATAGTTATGTTGGAGCCGCTGTAGCTTACCAGAAAGGCACATTATGCGGTCTGAGTAGGAAACCCCAGGATCTTTATGATAAAGCCTCCGAATATTACGGCTCTTCCAGTTTGGCGGTCTTTGTTGTTCCGGAAAACGTCGATGGTTTATCAACCGCTGTCGATAATGCTTTAGGAAAAAAGTAATCTTTTCTCGTTTATTTTCTTTCAATTTTCTAACCTTTTAGTCTATCTTCTATTCCTCCCAAACAAGTAATCACTTAAAAGTAACAAAAAGAACAAAAGATTTATAAAGTAAACTGCCAATTTAACCTTAAAATAGAGGTATTAAACAATAAAATGGAACCACAAAGATTAGAAAAAAATGTTGTAAATTCATTTCAGGCTGTCAAGGATGACATGCTCTACGTTAGAGATATGTTAGTTTACCTGCAGAATGAGGTTGAAACTCTAAAAAACACTAAGAAAGTTGTTGTTGTCAAGAAGGAAAGGATCGTCGCTTCTAAAGCTTCAACCAAGATGCACAAAGAAAGCTGTGTTTTCGCTAAGAACATTAAATCAAAGAATAAAAAAGTCTTTGCTAACAAGTCCGCAGCTTTATTGGAAGGCTTGCAAGCCTGCGCTTGCGTAGCTTAATTTTTTTTGTTATGATTAAAGTTCCTTATTATTCTGAATTAGTAAATTTACGCATAATCTTAGAAGATTCATTGCCAAATTTTCCTGAACTTCGTTGCCAACATTCAACTAGAGTTGTTAATAGGATTCTGGGACTGGAAGAACGCGCGGGATACTACAAACCTTTAGATCTTTGGCATGCTTGGAATTATGATCCGAATCAGGGGTTATATATTGATTTGACTATGGACCAATTTAGTGGCGATCATGAACCGATTACAATTTTAAGGGATAATACCTCTTTATTATCAGCAGATGATGAAAGAACGAAATTTCAGATTGAATCATTTTTTGATTTTTACACGGAAAGTATTGAACGGTGTGTTCTAATATATAGAGTTATGGCAGCCAAGTCTTAGAGTCTTTCATCTTATCCGGCAAATACTTATCGATAACAAAGTTTAGTCCCCATTTAGCTAATGCTTGCTGTTCAGCCCTGGCTTTCATCTTGATCTGCTGATCTGCTGCTTGCTGCCATTCTTTATAATGCTTGACGAATGGATCGTTCTTTAAGGCATCCTTAGCTCTTTTGATATCGACTTCTTTCAAGGGATGCGTTGGTAACTTATAGTCGATGATATCTTGGGGTGTTATGCCAATGAATTGCGCTTGGGGCACGCAGAAATATTCATTGATGTGCGCGGCATTCCCTGAACCAACTTTTAGTGTTCTATAGATGTTGAAGTAACCGTAGAAATCTCCATCGGTAAATACATATACCGGTAATTTTTTGTCATCAGATAATTTCCTGATAAATCTTCTACAAGCTCTCGTCGGCACTCCTCCCAGAGAAATTAAGATGCAATTAGCTTTCTTCCAGTAATTATGTTTTACTAACCGCTGAAACATACCTGCTGTTTCAATCGCTAAGATAAATTTTGCTTCCGTCTCAAATTTAAGATCTTCCACTGAACTAGGGACAGAATAAGCGCCAGAACCGAATTTGGTGCAATCGATTCTTACCTCTTTTCCTGTATCCGAATCTTTATCGATGACTACCAGCTTACCCGCTACATCTCCCCCCTTTTCTTCCGGAATAAACCCAATCTGTTCCCGATTAACCTGCATCATCGCTTCAATATCATCCATGACGGTGTCTGACTCCGGTTGTTCCTTAAACCTAGCATCACCCCAGTTCTTGCTCACATAATAAGCCTCCCTCTTGGTGGCGATATCATCTTTCTCAATTATTTCCTTGGAAAGATTCATCATCCGCAAGGTTTGAGCAAAAGTCTTGATTGTTGATGCGGTCAGTGTCCGCACTTTTTTCTTGCCCATCAGTTCAAAATAACCATCCTTATTGTTATATGAAACATTGCTTAAGGCTCTGATTGGCATTTCCATCTGCGGCTGCTTGATTAAAAGAATCTTGTTGTAGATGCCTTGTGCTAATTCCTTGATTTTTTTAACGACTGGTTTTTCTGTTTCCATGGTCTTCATGATAATGTTGTTTGCTTATCCTCTTTCTCTTCTTTCTTTTCCTTTCGCGCTTTCTTCTCTTCCGGTTCTTCCTCATCATCTTCCTTGCTTTCCTTGCCGATGCTAGCCAGTTCCGGATCGTAATCAGGGTTATCTACTGTGATTTCTTCTAATTCCCCCCTAGTATGTTCCAGGATTTCTCCTAGGTTATCTTCAATTTCTTTCGCTTTGATCTCTTCTAATCCTAGCAATTCTTTCAAAGCATCTGCCACATGTGGGATGTACTTTTCGATGTAACCTCTCTTCTTGCCTTCTTCTTTGATCTTTCTTTTCTTGTTGACGAAAGAAGCAAGTTTCCTGCCGCATTCCTGCAAGGCCAACTTGATTTCCTTGACAATTTCATTATAATGCGCTAAAGCTTCCTTTGATTCTGAAGTGAACGGTACCCAGACTGAAGTCATATGTACAACCACAGAGCAAGGTCCGATAGGTAAAGAATTCTTGCTTTGCTGCAAACCATAGGAACGCCAGCTCGTTGTCTGGATAGCATTGGTTATGGCGCAGGCTCCTTGCTGGTAAAGTAAAGGAACTCTGTTAGCAAATCTCATGATTCTGATTGATTTATCACCTGCTTGCTCGCCGCCATAAGCTAAACCGGCTTCGATGATAAAAGGATTACCACGATAGACGGAGGGCGGTCTGGTAGTTGCACAGTAAAATTCCGCATTGATTTCTTTTCTCAACCCTTTTTCCAAAGCTTCCTCACCGATCGGTGAGATACAGTCGGTGGGAGGAGCGATGATTTTGGTCTTCTGGATACCATTGTAAAGATTCTCCACCATCTCCCGGCTGATTTTCTTAGGGCTGGTTTTTGGTAATAATGCTGAATTTTCACAGATTTGTTTTGCTGTGCCTGAACCTACTCTGACGAATTCATCAGTAAGAAACTGCTGTAAAGTTTTTGCTTCCGTCAACTGTAACATCTTCATCAGCCTTCCTAGTTCTACCCCATAAGGGTGCGGCTTAATTTCCGTCGGTTCTGGAGGCAATTCTTCCGTCGCTCTGGGAAAGATCAATTGAATAGCTTCCGGATTGGTATAAATAATCGTAATGTGCGGGTTGACGATAGCAGTTTCTTTAAGATACTCATCTACTGATTGCCGACCTTTATTGTAGCTTCCCTCGAAATCAATCTCGATCCTTGTCCCATGTTCTTTCTCTTCCCAGGCTAGTTCTTTATCGCTGATGATATCTGGAGAGTTGGTTTGCGTGTCGATCTTTAGCTTGATCTGATAAGCCAGCTTATTTTTTTCGGTCTTGGAAAGGATTGTCGCGGGTTTACCTGTGGTTAATTGCCCATATAATACCGCTGCCGAAATTCCGATACCTTGTTGGCCTCTTGTAGCAGATAATTTATGAAATTTTGAACCATAAAGTAGTTTTGCGAAAATCTTCGGTACCTGCGCCTTGATGATCCCGGGACCGTTATCTTCCACAATCATGCGGAACCTAGTTTCGCTTAACTGGATCAATTCAACGTTAACTTCTGGCATAATCCGTGCTTCTTCGCAGGCATCTAAAGCGTTATCTACCGCTTCCTTGACTGCGGTCATCAATGCTCTTTTAGGGTTATCGAAACCCAAAAGATGCCGGTTTTTTTCAAAGAATTCCGCAATAGAAATCTCACGATGCTTCTTTGCCAGCTCTTCCGCGCTCTTTTTAACCATTAGCCCTGAAGAAAAGATTTTCTTTATAAAAATTTTGGTTTGCTTAATTTGTGATTGAATCCTTATCGTTAGATTATTTTGGTAATCACCTTTATAAATAAATCACTTTTTTTACGAAACATGAAACGAATTTTAGTTGCTGATGATAATCTTTGGGAAGTTAGAGATTTGATCAAAAAACTGCAACTGCAGTACCTTGTTGAACATGTTAAAGATGGTCGTTCAGCGCTTTACAGGATAAATCAAGGAGGGTTAGCTGCAGCTATCCTTGATCATGATATGCTGCCGGAAGATGTCCTTGCTCATGAAGCAGAATCGTTTTATGGTAGCAATGTTGCTAAAACTGCTAGAAACTTGCATCCTGACTTAGCTTTAGTTTTAAGAAGCACGATTGCTGACCGATTTAGTTTAGACCTAAAACCTTATGATGTGTTCTGTCATAACAAAGGCTGGGGCCATAAAGATGATGATCCTATCTTTGACTATCTAAGAAGAAGATTATAACCATTTTTTTATTGATTGGGACCTATTGATTAATTCTTGTGAACGCAAACGTCGCCGCCGCAAAGATTATTGCGGCAAAGAACGGAAAAATCCACATCTGGGTTAAAGCATCTCCTCCCCCGATTACTGCACCAGTGATGGAGCTCCCTGAACTTACTTCCCCTCCTTTGAACGCAAAAACACTGAAAAAAACTATACTGGCTATGATTACCAACATCAATCCAATCCTTTGCCAGTCTTTTCTGCTTTCCTCTTCCACGATAGAAGGTAATACTCCAGAATATAAAAACATTTCTTTCAGGAATTACCCAAACAACATCTCTTTTTTCTTCTTCTCTAAGAATCTGTAAACCGTTTTATGCATCGAACCTTGCAATAACATCGCTACTGCCTGTCGCGCTAAAGCAACCTGTCCAGTTTCTCCAATTATGCCGATGGTTTTACCATAAACTGAGATATTGCAATCAGTTAACCGTTCAATCTCTTCCCTGGATCTACCGCCTTTACCGATAACCCTGCCTTTCAGCCGTAGCATCGTGCTCTGGCTTTTTCCGGCAATATCCTTCATGTCGATCATCTCTAGGGAATAATCTGTTTTGGCTAGTAATAAAGCTATTTTTGGATTGAATCCTCTGGCGATAGCTCTGACGATTTCTTTTGTTGTATAAAGCATGAATCCATCAGCTCCGCTGATTGTTACATCTCCTTCAGCTGAAACATCAAGTTTACTGGAAGTTGTCTCTTCAATCTCTTTTTTGGTCTCACCATCTTTACCGATTAGCACAGCTACCCTTTCCTGAGGTATCTTAATCTCGTAAGAAAACTCTTCCTGTTCTGATGTGGTAATAATCTCTTCATCCATTCTTCTGTTTTTCTCCAGTTACTTTAAAAAATGTTTGCTCCAACTCTGCTTTTATTCCTAATCTATTGAAGAAACTGAGAACATTTTTAAGGTCCCTTTCCAGCAATTCTTTAGAATTTGGCGTCTTTACCAAAGTAGCTTGTGAAAAGTCAATGATATAGGGTTTCTCGTTCAGGTTAAGGATGTTAAAAGATGATAAATCACCATGGATCAACCCTCCGTCATACATCTTTTTAACTTGCTTGATTATTTCATTGAAAAATTTCAGAGGGTTCTCTGGCTGTTGATTCTTTAATGTCGGTGCCGGTTCACCGATCATCTCTTCCACGATGATGTGGTTTTTCCAGCTGATCGGTTTGGGGGAACTGATCTTGATTTTCTCTGCTTTTTTCAGATTTTGGTATTCTCGTTGCGCCCAGGCGATGATGATCTGTCTCCGATGATTCTTCAGGAAAACATAGCGTGGATCTTTACGGATATAATCATACATAGTCTTAAAATCAGCATTCTGCATCCGATAGATCTTGACGATAATCTTTTTATCTCCTTTTTTGGCGATAAAAACATTACTTTCCTTGCCGATGAACAACGGACTTTCTAATTCATCAAAGATTCCCCTTGATTGTAAAACAAATAAGGTGCGGTTCGTGAACTCATCGAACACTCCTTTCGCTGTCCGGAAGCGTTCTTGATAAGTTAATGTTACCATTTTTTTAGAATAAGCTTATTGGTTTAAATATTATCCTCTTCGCTTAAGGAAAGTTCTCCATTTATCTAACTGTGCATCATACCAGCTTATCATTGCTTCATAACCATAAATAATTCTTCTTTTTCAGTTTCCATAAACAACAGTCATTTTGGTTTCCGTTTCCAAGACTCTTTCTTCCAATTCCATATCCTAATTAAATCCCTCTTTTTTTATAAATATTTTGAGATAACCACTAAAAAGTAACAAAATAACCAAAAGATTTAAATATACCTGTCATTATTGAGTAGTAAACACCTCAAAACCACCTCTTTTTCCTCAGCGGATCTGGCTTTAAAACCAGGTCAGCTGGGGTTTATATTCCTTTAAAGAATTCTACAATTAAGTTTTAAAACAAAAACAAGATTTTTCTTCCGAATAATTTATAAAGTAATGCCTAAATAAATAGCTTCAGCCCGTCACGAGAGTACCTGCGGGAGCTCACGGTAAAACCAAGCAATGAACTTGGGGGTTAGTGCTACGGGCTTCATAATCAATAGCAGAAGAATAGATCACTTTCATCACACTCATCATTTAACTTTGTACATTGGCATTTAGAGTGGTAAATGCAGAAAGATCTATTTCTTCTGAAGATAAACATAACAAGAGAGAAAGGCTCTTGCGGAGGAAAAAATGGCAAAAATCAGCCCAGTTGCGGCTAAATACATAATTCATTCAACAATTACTATTGACGGCGTTGTCGATCGTCCTGATGTCATCGGCGCAGTTTTCGGGCAGACCGAAGGTCTTTTAGGCAATGATTTAGAGCTGAGAGAACTGCAAAGAAGTGGCAGGATCGGCAGGATTGAAGTTAACATTGGTACCAGTGGTGGCAAGACTTCTGGTCAGATCATCATTCCCAGTTCTTTAGATAAAACTGAAACAGCGATTGTTGGTGCGGCGTTGGAAATCATCCAGCGTATAGGTCCATGTAACGCCAAAGTGGTAGTAGGAACAATCGAGGATGTCAGAAGCAGTAAAAGACAATTTGTCATCTCCCGAGCTAAAGAATTATTGCAGGAATTAACTCAGTTGACTCTTCCTGATTCTCAAGAGATCGCTGATGAAGTATCCCAATCTGTCAGAATGATGGAAGTCGTTGACTATGGCAGTGAGAAATTGGCTGCCGGTCCGTATATTGAAGAAAGTGAAGAGATAATCATCGTCGAAGGAAGAGCAGATGTCCTTAACCTGCTGAAGCATGGTTTCAAGAACGCTATCGCCATGAACGGCACTTCCTGTCCGGAAACGCTTAAAGAACTTACCAAAAGGAAGGCTACCACTGTTTTCGTTGACGGTGACAGAGGGGGAGATTTAATCATCCGTGAACTGTTAAGCGTCGCTGAATTGGACTTTGTTTGTAAGGCCCCTGATGGCAAGGAAGTGGAAGAGTTAACCAAGAAAGAAATCCACAAAGGTTTGCGTGGCAAGATCACTGCTGAGCAGGCTAAGATGGATTTGGGTATCGATGATACCGGCGCCTTAAAGGAACCAGCTCCACCTAAGCAGATGTTCCCCAAGAACAACAATGGCAGTAATAACCGTTCTCTACCACCAAGAAAAGATAGCAGGAGCAATTTCCAGAAGCCTGCCCTTCCGCCAAGAAGAGACAACCGTGACAACCACGATAATAATGACAATAGGGGCAAACCTCTGGCTTCCCGCTTAACTCCGGAAGAAAAGAAGATCCTAAAACAGACCATGGAAGACCTTTTTGGTACAAGAGGGGCATGCGTCTTTGATCAGAACATGAATGTTCTGGGCAAGGTGCCTTTAAGTGAGCTTACCTCTACTGTCAAGAGTCTGAGCGGTGGTATCTATACCTTGGCTTTGGATGGTCCAGTGGAAGACGAATTGTTCCAATTAGCTGAAAAAGCTGGAGTAAAACATATCGTCGGTACCAGCTCCAAAATTAAAGAAACTCGCCAGGTTAATGTTGTAACGGACGATAAACTTTAATATTTTTATTTTTTTTAATATTTTTTTACATGCCATTGGTGATTTGTTGGAGATTAAAATGAGCAATGAGTTAGAAGATAAGATGAAGCCTCAACTACCAGGCGAATACATTTTGTATAGTTTTCATCCCGTAGTTTTTGAAGAGAAGATAAAACCATATCTGGATGATGATGACCATTTCCTTCATAATCCTGATATTCATCCTCAACCAAGTTATTTAAGAACAGAGAATGTTAGCCTCTGGTTACATTTTGACCATTACAGAGAAAGTGGTTCTGCCAGATTATTACGGGATAATTTGACCTATACTCGCAACATCGAAAAGTTTTTTGCTGGATTTAACAATTTTACCGCCATTAATACTGGTTATAGTTTAATGAGAGACAAACAAGGTAATTTAGATATTCCCGGTTATCTTCAACGCTAATTTTTTTTATAACCACAACCTTTTTATCTTTCTTCTCTTTCAATTACTCTTATGGTGTTTGATGTTATTATTGGCCGCTCTAAGAAAGATGTGCTGAAATACGGTAAGGAGGGTACAGTTCTCTTAGGCAAGCAGTATGTTAAGATGGGTCAGACCACTTCTCTTTCTAATCCTGTTTATCTCGATGTGGCTGGTGCCCATGTTGTTTTTATCGTTGGAAAAAGGGGCAGTGGCAAGTCTTATACCATGGGCTCCATTGCTGAAGGGTTGGCTGATCTGCCCACGGAAATAAAACAAAATCTTTCTATTGTCCTGCTTGATACCATGGGCATCTACTGGACGATGAAATATCCAAATTTTCAGGATGCCGATCTGCTGAAAAACTGGAACATGGAAGCTAGGGGGTTAGATGTTAAGATTTATACTCCTACGGGGTTTTATTACAGATATAAAGAGGAAGGTATCCCTACTGATTTTCCTTTTTCGTTAAGACCGCTTGACGTTAATCCAGAAGATTGGTGTAAAGCTTTCAACCTTGATCCTAATTCAGCCGAAGGTGTGCAGATAACACGGACTGTGCAGAAACTAGGCGGCCAACAGATCAGTTATTCCATGGATGAACTTATCGCGGCAGTTAAAGAAGATAAAGAAAGCAGTGATGTTATAAAAAACGTAATCATCAATCAATTCCAAAAAGCTAAGGGCTGGGCAATTTTCTCCAGGGAAGGAACACCTTTGAAAGATATCGTCGCTTCCGGGCAAGTTACTGTTTTAGATGTTAGCCCTTACGCGACGATGGCCTCCGGCTGGGAGATTAAGGCCCTAGTTGTCGGCTTGATCTGCCGCACTTTATTCAATCAACGCATGTTAGCCCGAAAAAATGAAGAATTCAAGTCCGTAGATGCAGCGATGCATTATTTCTCTAAGGATAATGAAAAGAAGTTAGAGGAACCTTTGGTCTGGGTGGCTATTGATGAAGCGCATGAATTATTGCCTCATGACGGCAAGACTGCCGCTTCCGATGCTTTGATAACAATATTACGGGAAGGTCGGCAGCCGGGCATTTCTTTAATTTTAGCAACTCAGCAGCCAGCAAAAATCCATACTGATGTGATGACACAGGCGGATACTGTTTTATCTCATCGCTTGACTGCAAGGATGGATGTGGAAGCTCTGGGCTTATTGACACAAAGTTACATGCGGCAGGGTCTGGAAAACGAGATTGATATGCTGCCAAGAGTTAAAGGTGCAGCCGTAGTTTTTGATGACGCTAATGAACGGATTTTTCCCGTGCAGATGCGGCCAAGATTTACTTGGCACGGCGGTGGTTCACCTTTCGCTATTCCTGAGAAAAAAAGTTTTCATGACGACGCATTGAAGAAGTTAGGGGAATTGTGAACACAATCTGATTTTTTTTAGGACTCTTAGCAATTCCTTATCTTTTCTTTTTGGCCTATCGTAAGGGATGACATCAATATGGTTTATGCCCAGTATTTCTGCTAATTTATAATCTCCTTTAGTCATGCCATCTTCCACATGGATCAATAAATTATCTTTTACTAATTTCTCTAACCCTACCATTTTGGAAATACCATCCCAATGATGATAATCACAATCGCTTAACCCTAATCTTCTCATCACTTCTCGTGCTTTATCCTCCCTTACACTGGTGTTTAGAATAATTTGATTGAAAATATTTTGGCATTCTTTTAGAAAGTATTCAGAATGATCTCTTGGCAAAGTATAAGCTCTATAACTTTTCGCATATCTTTCAGGGTAAAGAAATAAATTAGCATCAATCACAAAAACATTTTCAATATCTAACGATAGGATTTTGTTCATGTTAAAAAGAAGTGAATATAATTTAACTTATTTTTGGTAAGTTCCTTTAGCTGCCGGTTCAATACCCCATCTTTTTCTGACCCAATCCATGTACATCCCCAGAGTAGGTCCGATTAACGGTGAGATCATAACTAAATTTTTGGCACCTTCTTTAACTTTTTCCAAATCTACCTCTCCTTCTGAGGCTAGGCTCCCTAAAGAGACTGCGGCTGCATACACAGGAACTTGAAATGTATTGAACGCTATCAAGTCAGTTAAGCCATTTTTAATTTTACTGCTGTTCTCATTTGTTTTCGTAACTTGGAACACTTTTTCCCTCCACCAGCCGTATACTCCTCCAGTTAAAGCATTAATTCCTGTAGCCGAAGTCCTAGATGCTAAGATGCCCCCTATACTTAACCCCGCACTATAGTCCAAAAGAGTCCCTGTAAACAAAGAATAAGTAATATTGCCCCAAATATCAACTAAAGCTACTTTGCCTTTACCACTAAAAACTTTACCCACTCTATAAGCCCATCTTTGTGGTAAAGTATAAATTTTCTGCTCTGTTAAATATTGCTTCATCGCTTCTTGTTCTAAGATCTCTTCAATATTTACTGTTTTCACTAAGGACTTTTTTCTGATGTTAACTTAAAAAGATTACCATTAAAAATTACTATTAAAAATTATGAACCCAACACCTAACGCCCCTGATCATGATCATCACAAGGGAAGTGCAGTATTGGGTTTAAGGTATGAAACAATCATTTTTTTATAATACTTATTAAAGAATTTCACATCTTTTCCAGTCTTTTTATCCTTTCATCGATTTCTGGATGAGTACTAAAAAGATTGGTCATCAAGCTTTTCTTAACTTTCCTGAATGGTGTGGAGATGAATAAGTGCGCAGTTGCTTTGTTAGCATGATCCACTAACGGATCGGGATCATTTTTTATCTTCTTCAGAGCATTAGCTAGACCTAACGGATACCTCGTCAGCATCGCTCCTGAAGCATCGGCTAAAAATTCTCTCTTCCGTGAAACTGCCAATTGGATTAGTTTTCCCACTAAAGGTGCTAGAACTGCTAACACTAGACCGACAATGATCATTATCGTTCCCACTTGTCCTTCCTCTTTCTTCCTGCCGCCGCCTCCCCAAAGAAAACTTCTCAGCAAGAAGTCTGATAATAGCACGGTCAAACCTACCATCACAGATGCTAACATCATCACCCTGATATCATAGTTCCTTATATGAGAAATCTCATGCGCAATAACTCCTTCCAATTCCAGTCGATTCATTTTTTCCAATAGGCCAGTAGTTACTGTGACACTAGACTTTTCCGGGTCTCTTCCTGTGGCAAAGGCGTTAAGAGCTGAATCTTCAATGACATAAACTTTCGGTGTCTTCGGCAACCCTGCCGCTATCGCTAAACCTTCCACCGTATTGATCAATTGGGTATATTGCGGTTTCTTTGCTTCTTTTGCCCGCGTCATGGTTAAGATAGCATTAGCTCCGCCAAAATAGCTGAAGAGAAAATAGATAGTGCCGATGAATAATGCTAGACCAAGGCCGAAATATTTATCCCCATACAGTACGCCGATCATCAATCCCAGAAAGATGACAAAGACAAAAAAGAAAAAGATCAAAAAGTAAGATCTTCTCTTGTTGGAGGCGATCTCTTCATAAAAACTCATGCTGCAACCTCAAAACTCAACATCAACCCTTGCTCTTTCCTTGCCTTCCGTCTTGAAAAATTCTTCTTTATGGAAACCAAACATCTTCGCTAGAAAATTCTTGGGAAAAACCAGGATACCTTCGTTGTACTGCATCACGGAATCGTTATAGAACTGTCGCGCATAAGCAATCTTTGATTCTGTGCCTGATAATTCTTCTTGCAGCTGCTTGAAGTTTTCATTAGCCTTCAGATTTGGATAATTTTCCGCGACCGCAAAGATTGACTTTAAGGCGTCAGTGATCTGATTGGAAGCTTTAGCTTTATCTTTTACGGAACCTTGCATCAAAGATGTTCTTGCTTTAGTAACCTCTTCCAAGACACCTTTCTCGTGTTTCATGTAACCTTTAACAGTTTTCACTAAGTTTGGGATAAGATCAAACCTTCGTTTCAGCTGTACGTCGATCTGTGCCCAGGCATTTTTCACTCTTAATCTTAATCTGATCAGGCTGTTGTAGATGTAAATAACCAACAGCACAACCGCAATAATTACAATTATTAACCATGTCGCTATCATTTTAAAGTGACCCCCTCTCCGAATACTTTTATTTATTCGGCTATTTAAAAACCTTGCGGATAATAAGTGAACAAAAAGTTATATAAACTAAAACAGGTTTCTAAATCAACAGGAAAAGGATTATTAAAAAGACAACTATTTAGCAAAAAGAGGCAGATGAGATGGTTTTAGAACATATTTTTCCGGAAGACTGGTTGGAACGCAAAGGGCGTTATGCTTTCATCTTGGGGGTTATCTATTCTATCGTTGGTATCCTTGTTGCTTCCATAATTTTTCCTAGTGATCCGGCTTTAGTTGCTGTAGCCTTCACTTCTCTCCTCCTCCTGCCGGAGCTCTATAAGATATTTTCTATTGAGGAAAGGCGCGAAAGTATCCAGAAAGGAATCAGCTTAAGCAATCTCTGGAAAGACGATTTGGATATTGTCCGCATCTATATCTTCCTCTTTTTAGGTATCCTCTTAGTTTATTCCATAGGCACTATAGTCTTGCCTTCCTTGCACGCCAACAATTTATTCCGTGAACAACTGGAAATCAGGTTAGGTCAAGGCTTTTCCGGCCAAGCTACCTCCATCGGTTTTTCCAGCGGTTTATTTTTTAGCTTGCTTAGCAATAATTTTTTGGTCATGATCGCCTGCTTCATCTTGGCCTTGCTGACTGGTGATGGTGCTATTTTTCTCATCACTTGGAACGCTTCTGTTTGGGGTACTATCTTTGGTTTTACCGCTAAAAATGCCGGCGCTTTCTCCGGTCAGAACCCTTTCATAATTTTTTTGATCATCATGCTCATCGTCTTCCCGCACATGATCTTGGAAGCCTTTTCTTATTTCCTCTCTGCCATCTCAGGATCTTTGACTTCTAAAGATGTGCTCTTGGAAAATTTTGCTTCCCAGCGCTTCTTTGAAGTCTTTGGCTTGAACCTTTATCTCTTGCTCTTCGCTCTTCTCTTCCTTTTGTTGGGAGCAGGCATCGAAACTTTCGTTCTTAACAATGTGGGTGTTTATCAAGAGATCATCAGGATGAGCATGACCGGTTTCGGCGGATAATTTTAATCTCTAATTTTTTCATGTGGTTTGCAGACGTCATAGAAATCGCATTTCCCGGTGGACCATTTGCATAAAGGCGTTATCGTTTTCGGGTAATCATGTTTCGCTTCTGTTATAGATGTATGGGCATGAATCAGTTCAATTTCTCTTTTAGCTAATTTTAGCAATTCTTCATCCGCATCCATCATCTTTAGTTTATGTCTTAAGAAAAATATTCCCACTTTAGAAGGTATCTTTCCGTGTTTCTCAAAGTATAAGAGGGAATAAATTGCCAGCTGCAGTTTGATGCTGTCCTTGAAATCAAATTTGGAATTAGTCTTATAATCAATGATGTGCGCTTCATTCTCCACCATCTGTATCGCATCGACAAAACCTCGCACTGAATGTTCCTGTGATTGGTATTCCTGTTCCCGGATCGGTGTTATCTCCTGAAAGGCTTCCTGTACGGTATAATTTTTTTTAATGATTAGATTTTGGATATCTTTGATGAAATGGTTCGTCCAGTTCATCAGCATCAGCATTGTCTCTTCAAAATAGAACATCTCCTTGTCTTTGCTGAGTTTCAGCCCATCCAATCTATCTTTATACTGGCCCCAAAAATGCAGGCATAACTTCTGGATCGCTTCCCGGAACTTCAACGGATAATTTTCTTGATCAACTTTCTGCAGATCAATATCAAAGAAATTTTCCAGCGTGGAATGAGCAATATTACCCCGCACTTGGTGGATGTTGGAAACTGTCGGTAATTTCTCGATGTATTGATAATAATATTTTCTCTGGCATTGCTTGAACGTGTTGATTGATGAAGGAGATTCTAATCTTTTAGCCATATTACCACTTCTTTTATCAAATATTCTGGAAGATACTCCTTTATATTTCTTTCCCGCACTTGTCTTGTGGGTAGTGCCATCATCATTCTCACAAACTTTTATAAATAGGTTAACTTAATTAATCATAAATGGCAAAACCGCAACCAAGTGATGAACCGCAAGTGATCAGGGTCAGGATTCCTCAGAAAAATGAGGTTCTGGGCATTGTTCAGCAGCGTTTAGGTGGTAGCCGGATGCGTGTTCTTTGTTTGGATGGCAAGGAAAGAATTTGTCGAATTCCCGGCAGATTGCGTCGTTCTTTATGGGTTCGCGAAAGTAATGTGGTCATTGTCGAACCATGGGAATTAGGTGGCGATGGGAAAGGAGATATCATCTACAAGTATCGCGGTAATGCTGAGATAGATTTCCTCAAAAAGAAAGGTTATCTTAAAAATATCGACGAAGGGTTCTAATATCTATTTTATATAATGATTAATCAAGTTCAGAAAACAATATATAAACTGTTTCAGACTAAACTTCCATGGTAAAAAGCAGTTCTAAATTATTTTTATATTCGCTGATTTCAGCGCTATTATTATTTGGTTTGATTAAGATCATCTTATCTAGTGGCTTAAGATTTTTCCCTCCTGGTTTATTTGCTTTATTTTTCCTGCTGGCTCTCAGTTTTTTAGGGCTGTTAAAATATTCTCAAAATGGCGAGCGCAAGCTCTTCTTGTTTTACTCCTTGTACTTAGCAGGATTAGTCTTTGCCTGGTTTTTGAGTGGAAATTTTCATTTAGTGTTGTTTCTTTTGGCTCTGACTGGTTTCCTGATGAGCCTTCCCCAGAAAAGAGGATGTTGTCAGAAGATTAGTAGTTCTCCTGACCTCTCTGAGTTAGGTGATGCTAATCTTGATGCTGCCGTTGAGAAAGATCTTTCCCATTCACTGGTCTTCTCTGCTGATGAGGATAAACTTTTTGCTGAAGAAGAAACAGAAAAGGCAGAAAAAGTAACTGCGAAGCACGTTCCTGGAAAATATATCGCCAGCACGCAAGGTAATGTTTATCATGAACCACGATGCGCTTGGGCGAAAAAGATTAACAAAGACCGCCAGTTATGGTTTACCGACAAGAATAAAGCCCGCAATCAAGGATATAAAGCCCATAATTGTGTCAATTGATCCTTTTTTAAATTTTCTGGATTATTCTAAAAAATAAATTTAATCCAGTTTTAATAAAAACCCTAATTCAAAACATCTTCGATTGGTTTATTACCTTTCAGTTTCTTAGCTTCCTGTTTTGCTTGGGAAACTAAATCTACACCCAGATCCTTCAATTCCTTGATATGCATCTGCATTAATTGTTCTACAATTTGCAGGATGCGCATCATCTCTTCCCGTTCTTTAGTCAAGGTAGCCAATGAGCCCTTATGGAAACCTATTTTTTCTTCCTTTGATTCTGCTTTATTTGCCATTCCTCACCTAAATTAACTTAGTTATATAAATTTTTGTAAATTATCTGCATATTAAACCGATTAGTTTGAATGATTATCATTAAAACTATAATATCCGTTTCTACCTACAATTACGTGATCAAGAACTTTAATCCCTAGAAGTTCACCTGCCTCAAAAAGTTTTTCAGTGACTAATTTGTCCTCATTAGATGGTTCTGGATCGCCTGAAGGATGATTATGGACCACAATTATAGAATTTGCACTTTCTTTAATGGCGGATTTGAAAATTTCTCTAGGATGAATGAGTGAACTATTCAATGTTCCAACAAAAACAATTTCGTCTTTAATGATTTTGTTCTTAGAATCTAAATGTAAAATCATAAAATGCTCTTTATCAGCATCCATAAGTTTAGGAAGAAAATAATCATATACATGTTTAGCAGATCTAACTGATATCCCTGACATTTTCGAAAGATTATACCTTTTGTTGAATTCAAATAAAGCAAGAATCTGAGAAGATTTTGCATCTCCAATGCCGATGATGCTTTTTAATTCATTTAAAGTGCATTTTGAAAGTTTTTCAATTCCAAACTTAGAAATTAGTCTATTACACATCTCAATTACGTTATCTTTTTTACTTCCTTTCTGTAAGATCACTGCTAATAATTCAGAGGTAGAAAGTACTGAAGCTCCTTCTCGTTGCATTCTTTCACGAGGTCGATTTTCTAAAGAAATATCTTTTATGCGCATTTATAAATTAAAACAGAGACGTTAAATAAAGCTTTATTAGGTTTTTCTGTAAATCTTTCAAAGAACAGCCTAATTGAACCTCCTCTTCTTAACATTCACTAGGTGAACGGAACGTCTGCACAAATAAATTTATATATTATAATCCTCACCTTAATAAAAAGAGGTTATGATGGTTGCTAAAAAGAACACTAAAGCTGCAATAAAAAATGTTCCGCAAGAACATGGTTTTCCTCCCATTTTCATAGTCATTGTGATCATAATCTTAATTTCTCTTATCGTGATTACTGTTGTTGTTTTTAGCGGCAACTCGCAGGGCAATTTTGTTGGTGAAGCCTTCAGTCAAGGTTCTCCTCGAGATAGTAAAGTTGAAACACCTGTTTTAGAGAATGGAGGCTCTGTCACAAGAATGCCTAAAACTGTTCCAGAAGATATTGAGACTATTAGTGGTAATGATAATAGCTTATTGCAGAAAGTCATAAAAGTGCGGGAAAGCGTTTCACCCCGCCATAAATGACGGGGCTTGAAAAGAAACGCTTTCTTGACCCCGCACTTTGTGACACAAATAGCCAGAGCCATTCAACCCCGTCTTAAAAGACGGGGCTTTCTGGCTATTTTGCGTAAGAGTTGAATGTCCTACAGATCCTTCTACCCTATCTGCCCTGACAAGACAAATTGAAAGTTCGAGAGGAATAAAATATGCCGATTCTTCATCTGAGGAATTAATTATTTACTCTTCTTCAAGCAGCAAGGTTTCTGCTAAGATTAAAACCATAGGGGGGGAATTGGTAAGGGTCATCAATATTTTCTCTGCAAATTTTGAACTAATTGATTTAGAAATTTATTCACCCCCGCAAGGCGGAACTAGGCTTTCTTGTATTTATGGGATTAGGGGCACTCAATCAACTTTTTCTTTTACTTTGTTGACTGCTTCCGGCGGCTTTGATCCTTACACCTTGAGTAATTGTGTGGCAAATCTCCACACTGAGAGTAAACATGGCGGTTTTTTCAGCTGCGATTATTATCCTTTATCCTATGATGACCTAGTGGCGCAAGGAATTATTTGATTTTTTTGGTCATTCAAACTAGAAAACTTTAAATTGACAGAAATTTTTATCTAAACCATGGGCATATTTAGCAAGTTAGCTTTCTGGAAAAGAAAAGATGATTTTGACTTTGATGAATTAGCTAATCGTGAACTTGGCAAATCCGCACCAGTGCAGGATAAGTTAGGTTTGAACCGTAACCCTGACGCCTTGAATGAACAACCGCTGTTTCCTGAAGAAGAGCATCCTTTTTCCGCCCCGCCGAGTTATCCGCAGTTTGGGCAGCCTTCAACTTCTCAGAACAATCAATCGCAGTATTCTCAAGCAGCATCTAATCTTTCTAATCGTGACCTTGACTTGATCAATAGCAAGTTAGATACACTTAAAGCGCTTCTAAATTCCTTAGATCAACGGCTAGCTAATCTGGAACGTGTCAATTCCGGCAACCAGCAGAAACGTGATTTATGGTAGATGATGGCAAGATCAAAATTTCTTCGTTATTTCCTTTTTGTTACTTTAATTGTCATCATTCTTGATCAGCTGGTAAAATTTCTAATTTTTCACTTCAGACCTGTTTGGAACTTAAAGATCTTAACCATTGAGTTTATCACCAATACCGGGGCGGGATTCGGGATCCTGCAAGGTCAAACTATCTGGTTAGCAATAATCTCTCTGCTAGCTGCAGCTCTGGTCATATTTTATTACAAAGAATTACCGCAGGAAAAATTTCCGCAGTTTTTAGCCGGCTTGTTCTTAGGCGGAATCATCGGTAATCTGCTGGACCGTCTTTTCCGTGGTTATGTCATTGATTTTGTCAATTTCCATTTCTTCCCTGTCTTTAACTTGGCTGATACAGCTATCTCTTTAGCTGCTATCGGTTTAATCTATGTTTTCTGGAAGAAAAAGTGATGAATTGAAATAACTAAAAAATAAAACAAATAAAACAAATAAATGGCCTATCTCAATGCTACTGCCACTAAGAACATAATCAGGGCCAGTAAGATGATGATTCCTGCTACCATCCAGACTAATTCCATCCCATTATCAACTTTAGCTACGACCTTTGCTGCTGGTTCAATAGTAGGGCTGGAAAATTGGAAATTTTGCACAATCATTGCCGGTTGGCTGCTTTCTTCCATTTGCGGCTGAGTCATCATAGCATTTTTTTCAGCATAATCGTTGTAGTAATAGCCATAATAATCATTGGCGCTGTGGAAGACTGCTCCACCATTACCAGCGTAAGTTATGTAACCGCTGTCGATCAGATCATTGATATCATCTCTTAGATCTTCAATCTTGTCGATCAGGTCTCGCGTGTCATCTAACAGATCACGTTTGTCCATATCTCTCACATAGTCTTGCAGATCTTCAACGTCATCTTGCAGATCTCCTAAATCATCTTCGATGTCTTCTAATCTGAATCTGTGTCTCTCAGCCTCGTTGTCATTATCGTCCCTTAGGGCGTTTAAGTATTTGTTCTTGTAGGTTTGATAATCATCTTTAAGATCGTAGAACTCATCATGATATTTCTCATAGTCTGCTTCCTCGGAAGTAGTGCTTCCGGTATCAGCTCTTGCTCCGATCGCTACCACGCTTAAAACAAGTATCAGCAGTAGAAACATGCTCATTATTTTGTTTATTTTCATATTATACACCTTAAACTATTTTTAATTAGACTCAAAAATCAGTGTTTATAAACTTTCTGGAACAACTGTTACTTAAAAGTAGTATTCACCTGTTAAATTATCACTTCCCCACGATGAATTTTAGGCAGAAAATTGAGAATTTTTCCGTTTTTGTATTGCGCGCAGCCCAAGACATTATCCTTAAAAGTAATGATTATCAGATGATTATTTTCACCAAGATCCTTATCTAGATCAGCACCGGCAAAATATGTTTTGATCTCTGCCTCTTCTAATTCGACCAGATTCCTCACTTCCTCCTGATCTTCTTTTGCTTCTCTTACCAGAAATTGCGCTCCTTCCTTGCTCAGGCGGCACTGGCTGTCTTTAAGTTCAGCAAAATACAATCCCATCCTGTCGATGATGAGGTTATCTAAGTTTATTCTTGTAATGTCTTTATTGACGATGAATATTTTTTCTTTATCATTTTTCAGATAGACATGATCTTTTTTAAAAAAGTAGCCGAATGAATTCATCACTAACTCTCTAAGTTTCTTAATTTCGCGGGAATTTAAGATCAGCAGTTTCTTCATTTATTAACAATAATCCTTTCACTATAAAAGTCTTTTCTGCTTAAAATAATCATTCTCCATTCTTAACTAGGCATCGCTAAAACAGAAATAAATTTTACCATCATAATTTCCTGGCTCGGCATCTTCGGGAATGTTTGCTTCAAAAGATATCTTTTTTAATTCGTTGGCTTCTACAGGAAAATCATTTGGTATTGCTGTCACCCAGGAAGTGAAACTACCTTCCATGAAAATTTTCACCACTGCTGAATTTTTATAATTTACTTCAATCGATCTTTTTACTGTTGAACCTGGTGAAACCTTGCCAAACTTCAAGCTGTCAGTTTCCGTGTTAAATCCTATCACTTTTCCTGCGTCTAATATCTGTATAGATGTATCAACACTATTTACCACAGAACATGGCGATCGGGAATTTATAGCTAGGTAAATCATGAAGATTATAAAAACAACTATAGCTCCACTTAGTACTTTTTTTGTTGTATTACTAAAAATCATCTTGTTTTCTTCCCTTGTGAAAAAATAGCCAACCAAAGCTAACTATGATCAGCATAACAATCAAACCAATTACCAGGACCAGCATCACTGTTGTTCCTTTTGCTTTCTTGTCTTGTGTTAATTCATCTTCTAAGTCAGAATTTTTTTTCAGGGCTTCAACTACCTTTATCATTACTTTTTCTTCTTTTTGCTTATCTTGGAAAAAAAGTTTGATTATTCCCTGATATTCACCCAAAGGCAGATCAACTTTAGTTATACCACGCAATTCTGCTTCTTGCCATGGTTCGATCTTATCCAAGGTGGGAGTTTGCAGCATTTGCTGACCATTCACGTATAGTTTTGCATAAACATTCCTGATAGTTTCTCCCCAGTCACTTTCTATTATCATCCGGAAATCAGAAAAATCCTTAGTAAGCTCCTTGGTGTAGTCTTTCAATAACAGATCCATCGAACCGACACGAAAACTAGCTTCCGCCATCTTTTCTTTTCCATCATAATTCACTACGGCTTGCGCATTATATTTTCCCGCTTTTAACCCAGTTGTCTCAAAAACTGTTTGCAGGTTTAATGAGCTTAATTTTGGCAATCTATCTTGATTCGTCTGCAGATTGGTTATACTTTGGTTGTTGAAGTCAAAAATAGTTACCACCGCTCTGACATTTTCAATATCACTGTATGTTCTGCTTTCTACATTCACACTAAACTTAACCGGTTCATTAAGGTCAACATTTTCCGCCGAAAGTTTAGTCAGAACTTCTTTTTCGTAGGAATAAACTTCGACAAAGAATAGTTTGGAAACTTCTACTAGCGATCCCATGGCGGAGTTTGGCGGCGCCACCTCTTTGGCTTTGATAGTGAAGCTATACCTTCCAACAGGAATATAATCATCAGGAAAATTGATCTCCAACTTGTAGTTATCATTTCCTTCATCAGCTAATTTGATAAATTCTTGCAAGGATTCTTCGACATTAAGTTCTACCTCATATTCATTTTCCGTCTCTGAAACATGGTATAGATTTTCTATTTTTTTGCCTGGTTCATAGATGATTGTACCTATCAGGTTTCCTTGCAGGCTTAAGGCGCTGACCCACGGTAG